>Ga0098052_1000951_pt1 | contig 18230 bp, 29 predicted proteins | sample 15_taG_FD_81591 | JGI IMG/M metagenome (GOLD analysis project Ga0098052, IMG submission 81591) | Marine viral communities from the Subarctic Pacific Ocean - 15_ETSP_OMZ_AT15312 metaG | ecosystem: Environmental > Aquatic > Marine > Oceanic | place: Pacific Ocean | collected 2015-01-18
TCTGGGGCCATCTATAAGGGTTTGTGAAGTAACAGCATCTGCCATTTAACTACTCCTTTAGGGAGAGGAGAGGTTGTAGCCCCTCCGCCCTATGAAAAAGATTAAGAGTTCAAATTAAGATTCTTTAGCCCAAACTCCTTGAACATCTGTAACTTGCCATGCGGTTACATCACCATTCATAGCTTGAATCTTAATGTAGTCACCTTTCTTAGAGGTAGCTTTGGTGTTTATCACATCTTTATCGTCCGTAGACGAGCCTTTATATGTGATACCGTCACTGCTATTTGGACTAATGGTCATAGTATTTTGACCATCTTCGGCAGTATTTACAAATGTGAACACATTACCAACAGCAATGCCAGGAAGCGTGAATACTGTGCCGTCTGTTTTGCTAGTAAAGGTTTTACCAGAATCGTCAGAAATAACTACAGTATACGCGGATTCTTTAGCTTCAATGTTTCCGCCAGTTTTAGAAGAACCGACCAGGAGGGGACCGGAAAAGTGAGTTGCCATAACATTTTACTCCATCAAGTGCAGGTGATAAAAAGGTGCGTCTTATTACACGAATAAGAAATACCATGGATTTCAGGGTGAAGGCAAGAAGAACCCTCCAGTTAGGGAGGAACTGGAGGGTTCTATCCGACGCTTAATAAAAAGACAATTATGCGCCGGGAGTACCGTAGATACCTCGCCAATCAGTCCAACCAAAGCTGTACCGTTCAGAGGTTTTATACCGAACATTCCCGGTTTCAAAATCGCCTTCCATTCCCTTAGTCAATGATCGACGTTGGAACATTTTAAGACCGTCTGGAACATCTGTAAGGACAAACCAAGCGTCTGTATCGTTCAGTCGATTATTAACCGTATAGCCCTGTGGAAGATAACCACCCGAACGCACTGCGTTAACGTCGTTATCAGCCGTGGCTGTACGGAGTTGAGACTTCATCAACCGTTCCGCAACAAATGCCAGAGCTGTTGGAATGACAAGTTTGTTACCCATAGCAGCTATAGGAATACCCCGATCATCATCCATATTAGAGATATTGATCAAGACTTGTTCCAAACTTGTTTCAGTTAGATCAGCAGCAGTAGCCAAAATATTAGATTGATTACCACTAGCTGTTGGGTGAGTGGTCACACCAAGATACTGGCCATCGCCGCCAGTGCCTGATGTAAACATATTGTTTAGGATATTTGCAGCTTTGATCTCTTTTGTATGTACCATACTACGAGCCAAAGCTTTGACATATCGCTGACCAATTGAACCATATTGACCATCCTCTTCAGCCTCTTCCGTAATGGAAAACGCCAAAGCAATAGTTTCATGGTTATACCGAGCCGTCCAGAGTTCAGCAGCCGTATCGTATGCGACCGCGGCTCCCTCCGCTTTTACGGAAGCAGCTCCGAAACCTTCAAGCAGATTATCTTCTTCAAAAGCTTTTGAAGAAGTATTCTGAGCGAAAATTTCTTTCCACTGCTCTGGAAAGCGTGAATGCTCAAGACCGAAAAGGGTATTAAGTCCAGGCTCGAGCTGTTTAGCAAACAGTGCTCTGTTCATTGCCATCTGTTAATACTCCTTTACACGCCTGGAGTACTATGATCAGCCATTGTAAGCTCATGTTCGTAAGCTTGAACAATGAGATTTACATTGGTACCATAGGCATTATCGGGGGCTTCAATTTTACCCAATACACGCCATCCGGCATCAGAAGTACTCGTGGTGCCATTAAGTTCATGCGCTGAAATACCAGTCGTAGTTGAACCAGTGCCAGCAACATGATCTCCAATATTACCCACATCCGCCGCTACCGTTGAACCTGCAGACTGAACCCCAAACAACATATTGGGATCGTCATACACATAAGCGGTAATAAGAGTGGCTGTGGTGCTCGCGGGCCAGTATTTAGCATACTTCATTGACCCATCTGAGGCCGTATACTGAACTCCATCAAAAACTCCAAGGAACCGATCACCAGCCGCAGCAACCTCAATACCACCTCCAGCTACGAGCTTAACAACATCACCGTGAAAGATGTTAGTCCCGTAAGTAGAGGCTATAGTATAAGGGCTACTTCTAGCCATAGATCCACCAGAAAGATGACGGAGTGGCCAAAAGCCTTTTGGGGCATCTGCATTTGCCATGTTTTACTCCTTAATCATCGACAATTTTTTGACCACGTGAAACACTGCTTTCAAGGTTACGATCAATAGCAACCCCTCCAGAACGTTCCACTTTGTTAAGATTAGATTCCACAAATTGATTCATACTGGAATTTTTCTGAGCAAAGTATTTAGTCCTAGACGCAACCTTTGCTTCTGACATCTCACACAGAATCATGCCCTCAACGCCAATATGTCCTTTCCATTGCCCGTGAGCAATAGTTGGAACAGGAAAATCTTTCGGTACAGAATCAGCCGGACGAGGAGTCCAGCCTTCACGGAATCGTTTCATCGTATGGTGTGGTATTTCTTGCCCTAGGATCTGGGTAGATACCCATCTTTGCCGCATCCCATCCCTAGCAGGAGGAGCTTCCAACAAAGCTGGGGGTGACCACGTTTCTTCGCGAGATATGTCTTCTCGGGTTGGATGAATTTCATCAGCGGTGCGAGTAGTTCGAGCAATTGCCATTATGATAACTCCTGAATTTCTTTAGCGTAAGCTTTAAGTTCAGCTTCCGTTGTAATTCCCAATTCACGAGCCATGTTCAATTGCGCTCTCGTTAACTGAATACGACCATCCTTAGCACGATTTCCAGTTTGCTTCTTTCCCCCAGAAGGAGAAGTTGGCGGTTTGGATCTCTTGCTCACATGCTCTTGGTATAACTCAGGGAATTTCTGTTGTAAACGATTATCTAATTCTTTGTAGTATTCGGTGGAACTTTTATCATACCCTTCTTGAGCAAGTTGAACATCTACAGCACGAGCATAAGCTGATTCTGCAGCATGCTCATCGGTGTTAAACCACGGTGTTCTACCCCACCAGTCATATGCCGCTTGTGGTGCCTCTGCGGCAGTAGGTTGTTGTTGATGTTGCGGTTGAGGTTGATTGCGTTGCATATCCGCCACTCTAGCGGTAGCTCGCATATCTGCCATTTGTTCAGTTAAAGCAACCTGTTTTACTGTATCCCCTTCTTCAGCTGCTTCCATTAAATCCTTTTTAACTTGTTCGTATTTTTCTTGGAATGTTTCAACAGCTTTTTCAGCTTGTCCGGATTCAATATTGCCCAACCGATTCTGCAGTTCCTGTATCTGTTGGTCTTTGTAAGCTTCACGACGTTCTGCTTCATGTCGCTGTGCTGTTAGTTTATCAATACGTTTTTGCACCCGTGAAGAAGCGGGATCATCTTCGGGTTCGGGCTCAGGTTTGGGCTCAGGGTCTTTAGAATCTTCGTCTGGATCAATGATTTCAATCAGATCCGAAAAACTAGAATCATCTTCTGCTAAATCTTTAGCAAGAGCGTCTTCTTCATCCGGTTCCCAAGTTTCTTTTTCTTCTGCCATAATCTTTTCCTTTCTACGCGATTACGTCGCGATACGTTGATTAAGTATAAACCTTTATCACAGTTGGGTCTTTAACAACAGCAATAATTTCATCGTCGTTAATAAACCGATACTCCTTATCATCAATTTCCATACGAAATTGGGTAAATTTGGGTACGATAACCCAGTCTCCCGGAACAGCCCACGGGCCTCTAGCCCAAGAAGTACCTGTTTCCCGGTCTTTCCAAGCCAGTGGTCCAACCTTAACCAGCTTGGCACAAATACTCAAATAGTTTTCAGCTTCAATGGCTTGATCAGGCAGTAAAATACCGCCCTCTGTTTTTTCTTTTGGTTTAGGCTTTTCAATTAAAAGCTTAAACCCTTGTGGTTCAGGTAAGGGTGCAGTCATTCTTGATCCTCCTCATTTAAATTACGAATAGTTTCATCTATAGTAGTGATAGACTGTTCTAGTCCCGCAATGGTTCCTACATTACGAGAATATTCAATAAAATCACTACAACCACCGGAACCCATATGATCCTTTATGAGTTCCTGTTCTTTACGCAAGTTTTCTTGTAGCTTGCGTAAAAACTCTCCTATTACCATAATTCTCCTACTTCTATGGTTCTAAAAATTTCTTATTTATTTTTCTCTACATGCTTTAAAAATGCTTTAATTTGTTGTTCCAGCCTTTTCATGCCCATAACATCTCGCATTGTGTCAAATGCACCCATATTCTTTTCTGTATCAGCATATAAGTAATCTATCTTCTTTTCAAATGGTTTAGACTCTGCCTGTCTAGCCTGGAATGCTCTTCTCAACATGTCTGCTTGCCTTCCCGGTGAAAGAGCACCCACACCTTTAGGATCTTTTTTCGAAGCCGCTTTTATTATCTGTTCTCCCATTTTTTCTGCTTCACGGGCCACTGGCGGTAAACCCATTTCCGCTCTATCTGCGGTACTCAGCCTACCCGGCATTTGTTCAGCTAATCTTAGAGAAGCTTGAACTTCAGGCAGCGTAGAACCAGCCCCCCATGTTCCACTGGGCGGTGCCTTGGGCCAGCTATGAACATCTACCGCGCCTTGATATTTTTGAATCTGCGGACTTGCTGTTATCAACTGGTTTATTTCTTTCTCAGTAATCGGTCTTCCAAGTCTCTTTTCATACTGTGCTATTAATTTATCTACCCAAGTCGTACCTTCTTGAGGAATTTTTCCGCTTAAATAATGTTTTCCTGGAGTTTCAATAATAGGGTAAGCCATTCTACCCGGCAGTTGTCCAAATGTTGCAATGTCTTGAATAGAAGCAGGGGTACCGCCAGGATGAGTATGTGCAAACATACCTATTCCTCCACCTTTTTGATAAGTATCAGCTACATCTCCCCACGGTTCTAGTTTACCGGTGACATCACGTGGTTGTATGTTCACAGACCCAATGTTTCCTGGACGATCTAAGTGCTTTCCAGCGGGTGGTGTGTATAACCCCCCAAATTCCATCCCCTGAGAAGCACCTCTCTCTGTTCTATATCCTGGTTTTCCTTTATGAGAACGACCTACATCGGCTAAAGCGCCTTTTCTTTGTAAGCTTCCAACTAGGGTTCTTGCGGCATCTATAAGTTTAGCCGGTTCTGGAACCTTAAGACCTCTACCCATATACCAGTCTGCTATCCATTTGGCGATCTCATAAGCGCCTTTCTGTGCTGTAGGAATAGCGTATTTAGTAAAACCAACTGGACGACGAACTACCCCCCACGGATCTGGACTAGATTGGGACTGTTGTTCCATTTGGCGAATATCGTCCTGATTTACCGGACCGCCACCTCTTTTATATCGCCGAACTTTATCCATTGTTTCATGTGTCGATAAGTCAGGAGAAAACGAACCGCCAATACTTCCTGGGCGATCCAAATGAGTTCCACCGCGAAGCATTTGTTCCGCTTGCCTAACATCATTTAGATTAATACGGTCACTGCCTTTAAGACGTTTAGCTAAAGCAATCGCTGCCGAACTGCCCATCTGTTGACTAGGCGATAACTCAGGCGCAAATGATGATAAACCACCCATTGTAGGCATTAAACTTGACCTCCAGTTTGTTCTGTAGCAATCAAGGTTAAAGTTTCCTTGAACCCTTTATCTAACATTTTGGCTGTTTTTGCAAATTTTCTCGGCGAAAGATCCTTAGTTGTGATATCACGTCTACCCAGCCAGCTCTTAGCAGCTCGTATTTCAGCGGCGGTAAGTTGATCAGCCACCTTTAAACACTTCCTTTATCGCTTTTACTATTTCTTCAACCGTGAATTCCTGACGGTTGAAAATATTCATAATATTTTCATTTTGCTCAGGGGTTGTTCCAAGTTTATAGAGTTCACGCTCAAGCTTTGCTTGCTGGTCAGCAATCTTCTTAGGCATGGCTTGGCCTATACGCTGTCCTACAGGGCGAAGCAGTGTAGGTGCGCCTTCGTTAATTAAACGGACCAGTGTTCTTAAAACAGTATCAGGAACACCCCCCTCCGCTTCAGTTGGTAATGCAGTAATACCTCCTGCTACTGATGGGGCTGCTTTCTTTATAGCTCTGCCTGTTGCCTTAGTAGCTTGACGTGCCAGTCTTAAAGCTTCTGGAAGAGCGTCTCCAAGAACAGAACTTCCTCCCCAAAACTTATCAACAGGTAATAGTCTTAAAGCTCCTCCGGTTAGCTTACCTTGCACTCCCATAGTTGGGCCTAGCGCCATATGCAACAAATTCATAGCCGAGGGATGACCTTGTCTCACAACATCGTCAACAACCCTGTCTACATTAAAAATATCTTTTGTACCTTGGTACAGAGACTTAGTTAAATCTTCAGCTTGTGATACAGGGCTTAACGGGTCAGCACCGCGTTGATTAATCGCTTGTTGGCGGTTACGTTCTGCCACAGTATCCCATGTATATTCGGCAGCATCCATAATCGCTTTAAGTGAGTCTTCTCTGGGTAATAGAAATGATCCCTCTAAAGGATTTCGAGTGGCCATTTTATTCCTCAGCTTTAGCTCTGTTAATAGCAATCTGTGAAGCAGCTTTTTGCCGTTCTACTTCCATGGTTGCTTCAGCCTTTTCACGGGCAAGTTGTATGTCTGCTTCAGTTTTAAAGATTAGCTGTTCGATTTGAGCATCTAGTTCTTTTTCATCTAGTTCATGCTGGTTTTCATCTCTTAGCTTATTTTCATCAATACGGGCTTGGGCACGAATACGTTCTATCTCCATATCCATTTGGGTTTGTGCCAGTTTTATCTGCATATCCATCTGAGCTTTTTGATGTTTCACTTGGATATCAGCTTCACCTTTAGCCTTAGTAGACATAGCTTCTATCTGAATTGCCATTTGTGCTTGCTGCATTGGATCAGGCTGATTTTGCTGTTCCCCGGCTGGCGGCGGCGGCGGGCCAATCATTGGCTGTGGATTCTGATTAACAATAGTGGCCGCAGCTTGACTAATTTCTGTGTCTAGCTCAACAGGTGTTGGTGGTATATCGTCATCTTCTCTACCCAAGGGCGGCATGGATGCAGCCATCTGAGCCTGAAGCATGGTTCTATAATAATACGCTTGGTGTTCTGCTCGGTGCGATACATACCGCATAAAAAACTGTTGTTGTTGCTCGGGAGGAACACGCTTAAACCAATCATCCAAAACCGTTATATGCGCCATATGGTCTTGGTCTTCATAAGCTCTAATAGGTCTTCCTAACATCATAAAAGAATTTTCAGTAACAGCATCACGACGATCACCGCTATCTGGATCTTTAAGTATTTCATCATAGTTAGGCATCCGAATAGCTTCATACATCCGACGCAAAGCTTTATATTGATCATGGTATTGCGGGAACTGCGTAGCCATTTGCATCATGGCCTGAGCCTGAGCAATCCGTTGCGTAGAACTGAATGTATTGGGGTCCGATACTGGGATTACATCAATACGTTCATCAAAATCAGCCCTAAGAATAACTTCTTGTGTTTTTATACGGTACGGATAGCGTTCCGGAAGATAAATTCCATTTAATTTAGCTATCAGCTTAAATTCTTTCCGTTGGCTGTTATGCAGTCGTTTGTGAACAGCTGAAAACACCCTACTGTTTTCTTCCAACAGAGCCATCGTTGTACCAACGGGAGTATTTTGATTAGCATCAGCTAGATTTGTTTCTACAGTGTTAGCAAACTGTTTACCTGTTTGAACCAAGAACTGTAAGAGCGCCATCATAGTCTGGCTAGGCTCGTTAAACGGCAACGGCATAATAGCCTTTTTGACGTCATCTACGGCTGCATCTATGTCTGTAAATTCACCGGGCGCAATCTCCATGTCGCCGCCCTTAACGCGACCACGTAATTTAAATCCACCTTGCATGTTGGCAAAAGCAGCCGCATCCAATAATGAACGCAATGCTCCAGTAGCTGCCTTACCTAAACCGCCAATAACATGATACAGGCCATAACCATACGGACCTAAACCCGGTAAGAACTTATAGGAAACAAACCATACGTTTTTACTAAACCTATCGTCACCTTCATCCCAGTTACGGCGCAACGCAACAATCTTTTCAGATTCTTTATGTATCGTAACGACTACAGGTTTTTCTGGCTCATCTTCATCTTCATTCAAAACATCCGAAAATGTATGAACTTCCATTAGTTCTACGGGTGCGTCGTTATCTCCATAAATGGCATCTACACCATCTATGTCTTGTACCGTAGTTTCTTCTAAAGATTCATCATGGCCTGAAATAGGTGCATAAAATCCATTAGCAACATACTGATTATATTCATGCCGGGGTATGCGTAAAACGTGGGTATAGCGAGAAGCAGACTCTAGGTCAGTGGCTCCTGCATCAATAACAAAATCTTCAGCTTGAACAAACCGGCTGGTGATTCTACGTAAGTTAATATCAAACCAGCTCTTTTTATATGTTTGTCCAACGAGGGGTAAATGAAACAACATCTGATCAAGATCAGGAAAGTATTCTGTCATTTCTTCCGTTAGCTGGTAGTTCATATAAGTAGCTACACGGTCGGCTTGCTGTTGGGTCTCTTCTGTTGGGTCACCTAAAATCGTAGTACCAACTGGACCACGAGGTGGGAATAATTCGTTTATGGCTTTCGCTTGGAACTGGGTAGCAGCTTCAGCAATCATAGGATGGACAACATTGGTTAAGCGGCGACTTTCGCGAGCTCCACCTTGCTGATCATGTTGACGCTCATCCGGTTTTAGAGTTTCCAACCCGTTAGTGTAAACTTTCAGCCATTCTTCTCTTGCAGTAATATCATCAGAAACATCTCCTAGTATTGAAGAACTTAACCGCGATTGTTCTTCTGGTTCTAAAATATCAACTAGGTTAGCATCCCATTCACGTAAGTCTGGTTGTTCTAATGTATCTGGTTCTGGGGTACCAATCAAAAAACTGCCGTCCGGCATTTCTTCTATAGGTACATCATTTAATGTATCTTCTACGAGTTGGAAAGATGCCGAATATTCAGCCATAAATTGCTCCAGGCAGTTCTATTACATTTGAATCGGTAAAGGGGTCATCGCGGAATTTACTTTCTGGTTCCCACTCATCATCTTCTGGTGGTTGGGCATACCACATTGCTCGTAACCGAAGAAGTGCCTGTGTGACTGTGTCAACTATATCTGCTCCATCTCCAGCTGGGAACACCGCACAGTGCCTTATAACTTCCTTTGCCCAACGTCGGTCAGGGTACCACACCAATCCAGCCTCAAGCAAGGAACTCGCAGCATGTGCGCGGGCAACCTTATCTCTGTCTGGGGAATACGGTATAGTAGGAACACCCATTTGACGTAAGTCTTGAATCAAACTCTGCCCACTAGCTTTCTTTTCTATTAAAACCGCATCAGGTGAAAATTCATTAAACAGTTCTCTCGACATTCTCCGTAAGTCTGGATATGAACATCTGTCCCGCCAACGGTGCATCAACATTATGTTATAGCGGCTTCCGTAGCTGAATACTCCCCATGTGGTACAGGCTGAATAACTTGCCGTTTCTTTTTCACTGAATGCCGTATCCCAAGACTGTATTACATAAATCATCTGTGGGTTAGAATCCTTCTCCCACAAACGCCACCATTTTTCTCGTATGATACCGCCGCCTTTAGGTGCAGGACGCTGTTGTAACTGCCCCGCCGAAGCATACTCACCCAAACTACTGCTCAGGTTTGCAATAGCCTTTTCATTGAAACGAGTGGCCCATAACAGTTCATCTTCTTCCTGTCGCGGATCTACGGGGATACTGGAATCTGGCAATTTTGAAAAATAAACATGCGGGTGGTTACGTTCATATCTGGCAGGAACACACAGGTGTGTCCATTCTTCTGGGTCTGTTTGAAGTTTGTCTTCAAAGAATTCTGCCTGTTTTTTGAGTATATGCCCTGTGAGATCTTTTTCATGTACCCTCTGCATGATAATTACAAACGCCCCTGTTTTAGGGTCATTCAAACGGGAAGGTACCGCCGTATCCCACCATTCTAAAACATCCTGCCTAACTAAATCACTTTCGGCTTGCTTAACATTGTGCGGGTCGTCTATTACTATTATGTCCCCGCCTTCACCCGTTAAGCCTCCACCAACAGAAGTAGCAATACGATGCCCGTTGTGGCTATTTTCAAATCTCTGCTTTTGGTTCTGGTCCCCGGTTAAATGGAAAATATTTCCCCAGTTATCCTGGTACCATTGCGAGGTAAGTAGCCTTCTGCACTTGACGCTATCCCGTGTAGAAAGGGACTGGGCATAACTGGCAAACAGAAACTGTTTATTAGGTTGGTGGAGCCATGTCCAACAGGGGAAAGCCACCGAGCAAGTAAGTGACTTCATGTGGCGTGGGGGAATATTAATAATCAGCCTTTGCAGCTCTCCCCTACTTACGGCCTCTAGATGTTCACAAATTGCTTCTATGTGCCAGTTATCGTAATAGGTGCGCCCCGGTTCTAGGGTGTTCCAGGCACCCTTAATAAATTCGTGCATGTAGCGGCTTTGTAGTTCACGCTCTATGTCTTGGGGCGTTAGGTTTTGTGCGAGTTCCTGTAAGTCATTCATCAAAAGTGATTCTTTAACCGTCGATGAATGGCTCGACCCTGTTCTTGTAGTAACCGTCTCGCTATATCCTGCCTTTTCTCATACCGTAATAGTTCTGCTAATGGATACCCTCTACTTGTTGCTCTTGGTATCCTTCGGGGTCTATTGAACCAATCTTTTGTCTTTAGTTTTCCATACCTTAATATGTTTGGATCATCTGTTTCGTATATATTTTCTAGAAAATCCAGATTAGCTTGATAAGCTTGGTTATCTTGAGGTGAATTTCCTGGAAACCCTAAATCACTCATTCTAACCAATGCTTCTTTTCCAACTGGTCCTTTATCGCCCCGTCCATAAGTATCTGCGATTCTTTTAGCTAACCAATGCCATTCTCGATATAAGTTTTTTTCTTTCACCATATCCGCATGAGTAATTTTATCTTTGTCTTTTCGTTCCAAAGCTTGCTTCTGTTTACGGTGGGCTTCTTTGGCTTCTTTTTCTTTTCGTAACATTGCTACAGGCGCAAGGAATTGACCACGGTGTTCGGCTTCATGAACTAGAGTTCGAATCATCTCATTTCTATCTACTGGGTTTTTAGGATTTTGCCATGCAATAACACGATCAATATCATTTGTGGGTATGCCGTAACCCTTAAAAACCTTTTGTTTCCATTCCGGATCATCTTTAAATCTTACTTGAGGTTGAGTATATTCTCCCGCTATTTCACCACTCATGTATCTAGCGTTTCCTCCGTAAGTTTGTACTAAGGGGTGATTTTTGTTTTCCCACTGCAAACGATCTTCTGGTAAGTAGTGTGGTAAAATTGAAGTCCGTAAAGGATCCCACCCTAATCTAGCCAGTGGTCTATTTTTCATATACGGGGCTAGTTCGGCCGATAGTTCATTATCAGCTATCTGTCTTAATACACCTCGGTTTAATCGCAAGGCTTCTTGTTTAGTTAAATTGTCTAACGCAGCCATTACTTTTTCAACTTCCAAAGTATGTAGGGCTCACCACATACCTTGCCGCTCTGGTCTACACACTGCAAGGAAATCGACTTAGCCTTCGGGTCGGGGGCGCTAGTTCCTACATAATGCCAAACATAACCCTGAGTACGTTGCTGTTTGGACTTTTCGAAAAATTCTGCGTTATCACCAGCAAATAAAATAATGAACGGTACCAGTACCAAAGCAATCATAAGAGTTACGCTCTCCCTTTCTTCTTATAGCCAGTGGCATACGCCGCACGAGCTTGGCGTAAAGCCTCTTTCTTAGTCTTGCACACCTTTCCGCGCTTACCCCAACGCCAACCACCCTTGACCTTTTCAACAGGCATGGTCTTGCTGGATGAGCTCATCTACCTGATGGCGGCTAAAACCCAAACGTTCCATCTTACCTAAAAACTCATCGTACGTTATGAACGACTCTTCATAACTGGCTATAGCTCGTTCTACAGAACGGTCCCAAAAAATTCGAGGCTGAATAACATTATCAGCCACTCTTTTTCTTCTTGGACAACAACTTGCGTTTTGAAAACTGCTTCCGCATCTTGGACTTCTTTTTATTCGAGGGTCGTCCCTTCTTACTGCCATATGTTCCCGGTCCATAAGCCATAATCAGCCTCCGTTATCCAATGCAATTCGTAATGCCTGTGCAACCAGTTCACTCTTCTTGTATCTGCGGTCCAGTTCCACCCCATACGTTTCTCGTACATGAGCTTCAATCTGGGGCTTGGTCATCTTGCTGTAATCAACCGCTTCACGCTGGGGGGCAGGGGCAGTGGCCGGGGGGGCATCTTCACCCCAAGACACTTCTTCACCACTTACAGTAGCCTTCACACCTTCTGGCTTGCCACTGCCAATCAAATAATCTTCGAATTCCGCTGGCTTCATAATCTTCTGTAAAGCTTGGGTAATTCTAATCGTAGGCATAATTCTCCTCCTCTAATGAACTCTAAAATAAATACCAGAAATTTTTTCAAATGGCAATGGTACCCTTTCTGTAACATATGGATTTGGAATAACGAATTAGACCGAAAGTCGGGGTGAGCTTCATGACACATATGGTACCTAAAATGAAATGTGGGGGTGGCCGAATAATTTCGCGACTTGCCTACAATAAAAAGGTGTGGTCATGACAGAAATTAACCCTTGTGGTTTTTGTAGCTTAGTGTATTATTTGTATAGGCGCTGCACACCGTGGCGCTGGCCAAAAACCAAAGGGGTTTAAAATGGCAAAGCAAAACAAAGCAACGGGTACCGCCGCAATTGCGCCCTGCCCAACTAAGGCACAGCTACAGGCAGCGGGTATTACCTTTAGCCAACTGGTAATTACCCAAGGGCCAAACGCAACAATTAACGCTGGCACAAACCACCCGGCGCGTGCCGGTACCGCCCGCATGCAGCGCATGGCCATGCTGCCAAAGTTTTACGGGCAAAGCGTTGCCGCCTACATTAAAGCTGCAAGTGCAGCGGTACCCGGCGGGCGGGTTGGCAACAACAACCCAACCCAAGCGCACAAGGTTGGGTTTATTACGTTAAAAATGCCCAACTAATTTAGCCTACAAAACCCCCGGGTCATACCGGGGGTTTTTTTTACACCGTACAAACTATCATGAACGCTTGCCTAAAAATAGTCATGACGGAACTCTACCCAAGAACTCTACCGAGAACTCCGCCCAAGAACTCCGCCCAAGAACTCTACCGAGAACTAAGTCATGACCATTACCCACGCACAAAAAGAACCCCGGCGTGAACCGGGGTTTAGTTTGGCCAGGGAGTATTACCAGAGAGGACGTATAAAATGATACCCAGCAAAAAGAAGGAACGTTGGCATAAGAGCAAAGGCTAACACTATTAACGCTTCCTTCCGTTCTGTTTTAATTCTTCTCTTCCTTCGTTCCCTAATGCTAACCATCTTACACGTCCCCCATCTGCACGTGCAGATAAACAACTAGGATAGCAAACACTCCCCATATGGGGCTCCATATCATTGGCTCTGTAAAATAGGCGGGAACAAGTAACAGAACAAAGATGGGAACAAAAATGGAAACAACACCAAGGACCAATTGAACTAGCATTAATGTACGCATTAGCTTGTTCCCTTTACTTTGCAAATTGCTGTTTCCTTATTATAACGGATGTACACTGTTTCCACGGTGGGAATTACTAAAGTTTCATTGGCTACTTCCCACCTAGAAACATACATACCGCGATAAGGATGGTTGACACTGCGTATAATAAAATCCTTACCACTATTCCAGGCAGCTATAGCGTCCTTTGCCGTAGTGTAATCCTTGCCATATGCTGGCGATACTGTCATATCCATTTATTTAACTCCTTCTAGCCTTCTGTTTAATTAACTATACACATTATACACCAAAACCAATTAGCAACAAGCATTTATTTCTCAGGAGAATATACTTAAAAAACTGTATGGAGACAAAGAGAGCGCCTCATGACTTACAAACTAAAGGACTATGGATGAGGTGAATATAAAGGTCTCTCTTCTTCTCATTTTGGAGTTTTGGAGTCTCTCGTCTTATGATTTTGGAGGTTAAAAAAAGCCCCCACCGAAGTGAGGGCTAGTCTTTTTACTTTACTCGTACCAATCTGCAACGCGCTTTGCGACGGCGCGGTTGACTTCGTTTTTTGCGTGATCGCTAAGCTTATCCCACCCGTAATCGGCAAGAGCGTAAACAATTTCCCCGGGGACTTCTCCACTCGGCAGGTCATCGTAGAGCGGAACACATTTATTCCAAAGCTCGCCATACGTTTGATCATCTACGCCGCAACACTCGGCAACTTGATCTGCCGCCCAATACGACAGTTCATCGATCATTTTAATAGAGTCAGTCATTTTAATACTCCTTTGGCTTGTTGTGTAATTATAATACACAGCCCCCGCCCAGATTGCAACGCCTGTTTTTGTTCATGAACTTACCAAGAACTCCGACTCATGAACTTACCACACGACAAAATGAAGAGAGCTGACTAATCCAGAAGAATATCTCTCGTCTTCTCATTTTGGAGTTTTGGAGTCTGGCAAAAAACATTAGCTTCCCCTATTGCAGGGGACGCCGCACTGGTGTATATTAATTGTACTGGCCATACGGTCAGCATAGAAAGTAAGAAAGGAGGCCTCCAATGGCCAAAGACTCAATAGCTCCCTATACCATCAACGTGCTTAACAAAAAGCCCGAGTTCCTGCAGGGCAAAACCACGCCCGGCTGTGACCGCCACAAGCGGTGGCTGATTCTTCAAACCCTGGACAAACAGTTGGTGCGCGACTACTACGCGGCCACCCGCAAGTCCAAGGTCGGGCAAGCGCAAAAAAATAATGTCCTTGACGCAGTTGACCAAGGCATTATCACCATTACCGCGCCCAAGTCGTAAGCGCGGGCAATACCGACTCTTTAGGAGTAACAAGCTATGGTCCATATAAGCGGCAACCAGTCCCCCTACCAAGGGGGACGCCGCATATGGTCTTGGGAGTTAAGCAAATGTGTGACAATAAAGTGATTTTCCACGTACCTCACAAGTACGACTACAGAAAAGTTGAACGGAAATGCGGCGAAACTGGCCCTTGGGGGAATCGCGCGATTTGTGATAAATGCGCCAGTGACCCCGCTGAAATGCAGAACATTCGGCAGCATGAGGAAAACATGGCCGCCGATAACGCTTGGTTGAAAAGCGCAGGATGGGGGGAAATGTAGAGCCTTCCCTTCTCTAAACTCTAATCCCGCTTCGGCGGGATTTTTTTTGACTTTAGCCACAACTTCATGAAGTATGGTTTTTCATGAAGTTTTTCTACGTTAGATGAGTGGGAAAGGAGACGATAAAAGATTCTCTCATCTTAAGATTTTGGATGATATCTTCATATGAGGAGACTCGCGAGCATATTAGTCTCTCTCATCTTGAGATTTTGGAGTAATGTCGATAATCGTATCCTCTTTCTTCACAGTAGACATGATATCCTGCAACTGACGGAGCTGTGTTCCTGAAAGTTTAGTCAGGTCCATTTTCATTTTCACTTCACCCATCTCAGGTGATGTGTCGTCAGTCGTGTCTCGTCGTTCATAGTACCCACGATTCTTCCCAACAGTCTTAAGAGTAAACATCACCGCACGAAGGTTGCCGCCGTTTACTTTTTCACGCAGCTTTTCCTCAGCTAAGTCAATAAGTCGTTCACGTTCACCAACCAGTGTATTCCTCAGTGTTGGCTTGCGGTCACATAATCGTGCGAGATCAGTGTAACGTATGTTGAAATGATCCGCCGTCCTAGCGATATTCCCATTCGTTTCAGTCAGTTTGTCTACTAACAACTCAACAGGTATACTTTTCGCATCAATACGGGTAGATCTGGTTTCCACCTTCGCTATCGTATTCTGTCTCTCCCGGTCCTTGGCTTCAGTCCTATTCATGGCTCCTCCTAAAACGAGATCCAAACGCCACGCCACATCGCACGAGGATCTCTATGCTATACCTATTTTTAACCATCTGAGAATTTTAATTTTTTCTTGCGCCCGCGAGTGTATAGCGGAACACCGTAACACGGATGTATACCACTGAGCACGTAATTTTGATTAAGGAACACTGAACCTACACAGATGGGTGTTTTGCTGATACCCGCCAATACTTTGCCAATTCGCCACAACCTATGACCACTGGGGCTTTGACGACCAACGAATTGGAGTATTGGAGAATTGGCATATTTTCTGAGAATTCATTCGATTCCTCGACGATAAAACGCCAATTCTGCCAATTCGCCAATTCGCAGAGCCTGTGATACGAGGCTACCGACGGCTGTTAACGAATTGGTTACGAATTGTTACGAATTGTTTGCGATAAACTTTCGCTTTATTTTTATTTAAAAAAGAGGGGGTTTTCAGCTAGTCAACCGACCATAACACCGTGTATGTTGTGTGTGTAATAAAGGCTACACGAAAACCAGAAAGGTAGAAAGTTATGAAAAAGCTACAGACAATAAATGCGTATTGTGAGGCTTACGGGTTAGCCCCTGTTGAACCTCATGGCAACGCCGTTAAAAGTTATGAGGCAGAATGTGATAGTTGCCACATACGTCTGGATGACTACCCACGGCACGGGCCAACATTTGAACGTGATTTTCACTTTACCATAGGTGTAGGTGAGGTCCGCCACTTCCCCGGTCGCAGCCGCACCCCGTTGGGTGAGTTTGGCATGTTGAGCGCTTACACGGAATTCAAGGCATACCACAACCCCGAAAACATTGTTGGCAGTGCGATTCCGGGCAACGAGCTTATTGGCTTAAAGTATCGCATCGGTGCGGTGGCCCCCAAAAGCCGGGATTCTACCCCCATTAACAACCTCCATGACCAGTACATACAGACCCACGACGTAATACGTTATTTATTAATGTGTGTTCCGCAGGTCATTGGCAAACGTGCATCGGGCAAAGACCCGCTATGCCGCCCAGAGCATTGGGAAACACTTGAAGGGGGATTTTAAAATGATAAACGTGTACCAGATCAATTGGACCACCGAACAGTTGAATGAAATTAATAACACAAACCCCCCGCCCGATTACTTTAACGCCTACATGAAAACCGTATGGGACGCTGACGTATATGAGGCATGGGACAAAGGTTTGTACGAACACGTTGCTGACGTGAACGTAAACCACATGGAAACGGCCTTTGTGGTAATGAACCGTTGGAGCGATGAAGACGAAACACTTGTAAGTCGCCACAAGCCCCTGCACAGCATGTCCATAGGGGACATTATTATTAACCCGGACCTAGCACCCGACCGCTGCACCGAATACGCCGTTGCTTCGGTTGGGTTCAGCCCCCTGAAATTGGAGTGGAAAAATGCCAAATAAAGAACCAAACTCGTGGGCAGTTATGTACCGCGACCCCAAAGATACCGAGTGGCTTACCTCCACTTGGTATCCCGCCATTAACATTTCCCATGCCGACGGCAAACGGCTCCCCTATGAGCAACAGTTTGACATAGGTGAAGCACGAGCCAGCCGCCACGCTAGGGTTATTTTAATCAACTCAAATTGGCAGCACGAAGTCACCGTAAAATTTGTTTACAATTCGCAATTTGATAAAGACCACGGCAAAACGTGGACATACAAGGGAGATCAAGTATAATGTCAAAAATTAAGCAAGGAGCAACCCGTGTAATCTTTGACTTTAGAACCCCAGAAAACGCGATAGAATTTTGGGAAAATTTTAAAGACGTAAACCCCGAATGGGGTAACGTGGGCTTAGTAATGGAAGACCCTTTGCACAAGCAGGGAATAAAGAACAGTTGGCTTGTTCGCTTACAGGGTAGAGGCAACGGCAGACCCGTTAACTATAAGCAAGAATTCAACGCAGTTTACAGCATATCTATCGGTGACTACGTTCCTTTTAATGTGGAGGTGTAACAACGATGATCTGTCCTAAATGTGCATCCGACCTAGAACCTTACGGCCTACCTGATATCCACACTCATTGGTGTGATGATTGTGGTCACGGTCTAATCTTAAAAGATGATAAATGGCTCTCTATTGAAGAAGCTGAAGAAATTAAGGAGGAAATATAGTATGGCCAATATACTTTTTCATAAACTACGTCCTGAAGAAGAAAAGGACTTTAAAGCCTACGCCCACGATACTTGGGAGTATGGCAAAACCGCCACTTTCTACATGCACCATGTGACTCGCCA
>Ga0098052_1000957_pt1 | contig 18178 bp, 9 predicted proteins | sample 15_taG_FD_81591 | JGI IMG/M metagenome (GOLD analysis project Ga0098052, IMG submission 81591) | Marine viral communities from the Subarctic Pacific Ocean - 15_ETSP_OMZ_AT15312 metaG | ecosystem: Environmental > Aquatic > Marine > Oceanic | place: Pacific Ocean | collected 2015-01-18
ATTTTTAAAAGAACCGAGGTTTCGGCCTCGGTCCTTTTATTTTTATTAATTTTATTATATATTATATTATGACAAAGAAAACAAAAAAAGTTGAGGTGGAAGAACCTCAAATTCAAGAAGAAGTGGTAGTGATAGAAAAACCACAGGCTGTAGAACAACCAAAAGCAAGAGAAAGAAAAACGTCAAACGAATGGGAAATCAAAGACAGGATTTACAATTTAAAGGGAAGAAAAAAACCCTTATCAAGATTAGTTAAATCTGCTGATATTTATTGGTTTGATGAGGAAAAAGGTTTTGAAAGAGAATTAAAATATTGTGAGAATCAACAAACGTGTTTTGTTGACGAAATGCAAGGAGATCAAAGGTTATCTCATATTATATTTAGAAACGGATCCTTATATGTTCCTAAAGAAAAAACAGTTTTGCAAAAACTTTTAAGTTTGTATCATCCACATAGAGATAGAATATGGGAAGAATATAAACCAGCTATGTTAGCTGCAGATGAAATGGAAATTTTAGAATTAGAAGTTGACGCGGTAGTAGCAGCTAGAAATGTAGATATCGATATGGCAGAAGCTATTATGCGTGTTGAGATTGGTTCTAGTGTATCAGAGTTGAGTTCTAAGGAGCTTAGACGTGATTTGTTACTATATGCTAGAAAAAACCCTAAGTTGTTCTTAGAGTTAGCAGATGATGAAAACGTTATGCTTAGAAATTTTGGTATTAAAGCTGTAGAAAGTGGTATAATAAAACTGTCTAACGATCAAAGAAATTTTTTGTGGGGTTCTAACGGTAGAAAGTTAATGGTAATTCCATTTGACGAGCATCCATATTCAGCTTTAGCTGCTTGGTTTAAAACTGATGAAGGCATGGAGATTTACTCCAATATAGAAAAACGATTAAATTCGTAACAACCCTAAAGAATAGCCACTCTTTTTAGGGGTGGCTATTTTTTTAAAACAAATATTATGAAATCAAAAGGGTTAGGTGATACAATAGAAAAAATAACAAAAGCAACTGGAATAAAAAAAGTAGTTGATAAAGTTAACAAAACCACTGGAAAGGATTGTGGTTGTAATAAAAGGAAAGAAACTTTAAATAGATTTTTTCCATATAATAATAAATAGTATGGTAAATATAGATAATGTATATCAAAAAGTTTTAAGTTTAGCTAATAAAGAACAAAGAGGGTATATAACCCCACAAGAGTTTAACTTATTTGCTAATCAAGCCCAATTAGAAATTTTTGAGCAATATTTTTATGATATAAATCAATTTGGAAGAGCTCCGGGGAATGAAAATGAATATGGAGATATAATTAATCTTTTAAATGAAAAGATTAGTATATTTAAATTTAATGATACACCACTAACGCGTGTTGGTACGATTTGGTTAAGACCAACAGTAGTTAATAGAGCTATGTATAGATTAGGTACAGTATGGCACACGCCCACAACACTTTTAGCAGATAGAGTAGAAGTACAAGAAATAAATTCAAATGAACTAATGGATATTCTTAATTCTCCTTTAGTAACCCCAACACCTGAAAAACCTGTTTACGTTGAAGATGAAGCTGGATTAACTATTTATCCTCTTACGTTAACAACTGCAAACACAATAAGATGTTCATGGGCTGCATTCCCAACTGTTCCAAGATGGGGTTATGTAGTTATTAGTGAAAAAGCAATGTTTGATCCTACTACCACTACAAATTTTGAATTACATCCTACAGAAGAAACAGAATTAGTTTATAAGATATTAAAATATGCTGGTATATCAATGGATAAAGAAGTTATTTCAGGAGCAGGACAACAAATGGAAACAACGAAAGTATCACAAGAAAAACAATAATAAATGGGATTATTAGATAATCAAACTCAACGACAATATTATGATGGTAAAAGAAAATCTTTTACTGGAGATGGCACAACGCAAACGTTTACTATAGCTAATAGTGCCGATGCTTTTCCGGCAAATTATTCTTGGCGGAATATAAAGATATATTTAGATGATGTTATAGAATTAGCACAAAGTCATGATGCAAATGGGGTTTTTTCTAATAATTGGACATTTAGTTATGATGCTGCTGGTTTATCAGTAAATGCTTGGAATATATTTTTCGCAACACCTCCTGCTAATGGAGTTGTCATTGACATATATACAGATAATGATTTTGGTAATTATCAATTTACATCTTTGAATAGTATTATAAGTCAATTCTTTATCGCTTATGTTGGTGAAGATAAAATAATAAGTAAGATAAAAAGAACTGATGTTGCTTTTCACGCGCAAAGAGCACTACAAGAACTAAGTTTTGATACTTTTAAATCTTGCAAAGCACAAGAGATAAGTATACCAGCTTCACTTAAAATGATATTACCACAAGACTATGTTAATTATACGAAGTTAACGTGGAGTGATTCTTCTGGTATAGAACATATAATTTATCCAGCTAGAAAAACATCTAATCCATCCAACCCGTTACAAGATGCAGATGGTAATTTTGATTTTAGACCGTGGAGTGCAGGGACAACTCGTGGAGATGATAGTGCAGAATTAATACCAAGTAAAGATTCTGACACTTGGGATAATTACAAAAGCGCTACTCCATCTGAAAACCAAAGTATTTATCAAGATGATAGGTATTGGCCGTTAGATGGAGAAAGATACGGATTAGATCCTCAACATGCTCAAGCTAATGGTTCATTTTATATAGATTGTAACGCTGGATTAATACATTTTAGTTCTAATTTAAATGGTGAAACAGTTACATTACATTATATAAGTGATAGTTTAGGTACGGATGCAGAGATGCAAGTTCATAAATTCGCTGAAGAAGCTATGTATAAACATATGGCACACGCAATTTTGTCTACTAGAATAAATACTCCGGAGTATATTATCAATAGATTTAAAAAAGAAAAATTTGCAGAAACTAGAAAAGCAAAATTAAGATTATCAAATATAAAATTAGAGGAAATTACTCAAATTTTAAGGGGAAAATCTAAACAAATAAAGCATTAACCTATGCCAAGACGGGAGATAAAAAATACTTTTAGCGGAGGTAAAATGAATAAGGATCTTGACGAGAGACTTATTCCAAATGGAGAATACCGCGATGCTATGAACGTACAGGTTACTACTTCTGATAGTAGTGATGTTGGTTCGTTACATAATATTATGGGTAATTATCAAATCCCAACGAGTATAGGTCAACACAGTATTCCCAATTCGGTTAACGCAACTTGTATTGGAAGTGTTGTAGATGAAAAAAACGATAAGTTATATTGGATGGTTGAGGGATTAGGAGATTTTCCAATTCCAACTACAATCAATCCTCCTAGTCACTATAAAGCTGACGCGATAGCTGAATATGATTATAACGCAAATAATGTTAAACCTGTAGTTGTTGACGTATATGAAATACAACTTGGAGGAATAGATGTTGGTCCTACAACTACTGATATTTTAAACGTATCCAACACTATAAACGCAGCGTATTGTTCTCATATACGTGAAGGAATGATAGTAAATGGATTTGATGAATTAGGAAATTTATTATTTCAAACAAACGTAAATGGTGTAACTATCACAATACCACCTTTAGTAAGTGTAACACTCGATATAGATATTAGTACATTTTTAGTTACACTCGACAGAATTGTTTTTACATCTGAGCGCGCTTTAAATTTTGCTAAAAATCCAAATACAGGAAAACATTACTTAATCACAGGAATAAATATAATAGATAAACAATTATTTTGGACTGATGATAATTCAGAACCAAAAAGAGTTCATATAGAACGATATAGAGATATCGGTACAACTAATTTTATCTCACATTCTTTTACTCCTACCCGTGATTTTACCCAAACCCAACTTGCTTATATAAATATATTTGCTTTAATAGAAGAACATATAACTGTAATTCGACAAAAACCTTTATTAGCCCCACAATTATTAATGGACAACTCAACTGGTGAAGGAATAACTGAGGGAGAGATAATAAATGATGTAAATGCGGCTGGTGACTCTATAAATCAAATAAGTCTTTTTGATGAAGGAGATATAGCGTGGATTGACTTTGCAATTCCTTCTCCAGATTTTCAAATTGGTAATATTCTAGTACTTACTTCAACTGATGCTGTTACTAATTTAGTTAAAGAAATGAGAGTGAAAGTTACTCAGATTGATAATAGTACTACTCCTCCAACTTTTAAAATAGAAATTTTAAAGGCAGATAGTGGTATTACTATAGCAGATATTGATTGGCATGCTGAACTTGAACAAGATAAACCATTATTTGAGTTTAAATTTCCTAGATTTGCTACAAGATATAAATATGAAGATGGAGAATATTCTGCGTTTTCTCCTTTTTCTGAAGTAGCATTTTTACCAGATCGTCCAGGTGGTAATGATTTTGATTTTGTAGCATATAAAGGATATAATATAGGAATGACTAATCAAATTAGGAAATTAGCATTAAAAGATTTTATTCCTGAAAAAGATTTACTACCAGATGATGTTATTGAAATAGATATTTTATATAAAGAATCTGATTCTACAAGTATATATTCTATATTGTCAATTAAACCTGATGAGGTTGCTTGGCAAACGCGAGTATGGTATACTGGTAATAGAGTTAATACTTCTGTGTATCCATATACTTTTTCAGGAGTGAAAGGATATTTACCAATTGAATCAGAAATGATTTATGGTATATTACCGGAAAATCAATTGTTACGTCCTTGGGATAATGTTCCTAGAAAAGCAAAAGCACAAGAAGTTTCTGGTAGTAGATTAATTTATGGTAATTATCTACAAAACTACGATCTTTTAGATACTAATGATAATATAATTACACCTTCTATATCTATAAATTTACGCCATTATAATGTAAGCAAAAATAATGAAGACTTATCTCCCGAACAAGTTTATCCAACAGATTCTTATAAATATTCTCCTTCTAAATCTATAAAATCACTTAGAACATATCAATTAGGTGTTACTTATATAGATAAATATGGTAGAGAAACTCCTATATTAACAGATAATAATGAAAAAAAGGTTTCTATATATTTAAACGAGTGGTATTCTGATAAGCAAGTTAAAATAACTGGACAAATAACTAGTAATCCACCTGAATGGGCAAAATATCAAAAATTCTTTATTAAAGAAACATCTAATGAATATTATAATTTAGCTCTAGACAGGTGGTATGACGCGGAAGATGGTAATTTATGGTTGTCGTTTCCATCTTCTGAAAGAAATAAAGTAGATATAGATACCTATCTCATATTAAAAAAAGAACATGACAATAACAATCCTGTATTAGAAGAAGCTAGATATAGAATTTTGGCAATTGAAAATGAAGCGCCAGAATATATTAAAACAAGAGAAATACCTATTGGAACTTGTGACGATGATGTAGCTAGCAGTTATGCGGCCTTTCCTCCCCCAACTAACAATAGTTTAGGAAGAACATTCGGGCCAAATCTTGGTGTTGGATTTCCAAAAGAAAATTCGAGTTTTGTAGAATTGGAGGAGGATACATTTGATGGAAATATAGTTTGGGGGGCTCAAACTATAAAAGATGATATATATGTAAGATTTAAAGCTGATAATGCTTGGACTGAATGGTATGAAGTTACACACGCAATAGATTCCACATCTTCTGGTACCGCTGCTTTTCATGGTGTTTGGAAATTAGAGTTCGACAGGGCAATGGGAGATGACGCTAATATATTAACTAACGACCCGGTAGATCCTTGGAATGAAAAAAAATCACCTATACACGCGCAATTTATACAAAAAAGGGCTTATAATAAACCAGAGTTTGATGGTAGATTTTTTGTAAAAATACATGGAGATGGAGTAATTAACGAGAAAATTGTAAAACCAAATTTAAATTCAGAAACATACCAACAAGTTAGTAGTATTAGTTGTCAATATATAAACACGTTACCATGGCAATATTCACCTGCTAATTATACGGGTGGAATGGGTGGTCCTATGGAACAAGAACCACTAACTTCTTATGGTGGGGGAAATCCTTTACATAATAACGGTGGTCATGGTTGGTGGTTACAAGAAGCGGCTAGAGCCCATTACTATCCTAATTTATGGGATGGATGGTCAACTGTTGGCACACCCAACTCTTTCGAACCACCTCTTTGGCGTGTTTCATCACAAGATGATTCTTCAGCTTTTGATTTTTGGACAAAAATGGAAGAAGAAACGTCGGGTTGGTTTATCGATAGAACACCTGCATTTGGTGTGCACGCTTGGAATACCGCTGGTAACCCTCATTTTGATGCTTGGACTACAGAACCGGGAATGGGAGATAATAGTAACCCTAGACCATCATGGGCTCCTAAGAATAGAGGGATACACGGTAACAATGATTCGTTTGCGGCCAATAAATGGTCTATAGATTTGTCATATACAGGAGTTCACGATACTGACTTTAATGATTGGAAAGATAATGGTATTGATATGAATAGATGGGCGAGTAATTACGTTGCTGAATTAGAATTTGTTAACAAATTAACTACCGCCGGAACTTTATGGAGGTGGCAAGAAGATCCTGATAAAACTGTTTATATTACTACGAGTACTACTTCTGGAAGCGTATTTGAAACACCAAACGCCTCTTCTGATAATCAAATAGATTATACGGAAAGAAAATGGAAAGTTGGTGCTCAAATGCAATCTTATGATTCTTGGAATATACGAAACACGTGGCGTGTCCACGCTAAACAATTTATAAACAATGGAGCAATAGGTAATACGCCTTCTGGATATTTACCTACAAATAACCCAAATTTTGCTCCTAGATTTAACAATGCAGGAGATGTAATAACTACTAATCCAGTTACAGGTACTGCTTTTACTGATCCTGCTCCAGGTATAAGATGGGATGGTATGGCTACGGGGCAAGATTTAACAAGTAGTTTGGCATATCCTGGTTCCACTATTCCTCCTTACAAAAAGTGGGATGCAAGTCCGACTGTAAATGACGAAACTAATTGGTCATTGGCGCCAGGAACAGTGACGTGGTCAATAATAACCCCTGGAACTCTTACAGAATTAAAATATTCTAGTCATAATCCAGCTATATTTGAAACAGAACCAAAAGAGAATTTAGATTTAGAAATATATCACGAAGTTGGGCAAACATATCCTTTAGAATATAATAGAAAAACAAATGAATTATATACACCGGAAGGTAGTGTTGTTGAGTGTTGGAGATCTGATAATACCGCGTTTGTATTAAATAATCCTACTTGGAATCCTACAGCAGGTGGTTATCCTGGAATTGGTACACCTGGCTCGGCAACAAATCAACCAACACCTGTCGGTAATATAAATAATAATGGTGGAATAGGTGCTTATAGTTTCACAACACCTATCATCGTGAGTCAAGTTGGAGATGACACCGTAACGTTAATTGACGACACGGGAGTACCTTTTCAAAACAATCAAAACTGGCCTATTGAACATATCCTCCCAGGAGATCATTTAAAATTTATTCGACCAGATGGATCTTCTACTTCTGCTATAGTTACCACAATAAGTGGAAACGTTTACACTCTTGATCCAAATATTTCAAACAGAACCATGGTATTACCTTGGTTTAATTCTTATTCATTTGGTAATGGTGTAGAATCAAATAGAATTAGAGATGATTATAATCAAGTTACTATAGATAAAGGTCCTAAAGTATCAACTGTGCTTAGCGAACCATATGAAGAAGAAAGAAAACTTAATGGACTAATATATTCGGGTATATACAACTCTACTAGTGGTATAAATAATCTAAATCAATTTATACAAGCTGAAAAAATAACAAAAGATTTAAATCCTACTTTTGGTAGTATTCAAAAACTATTTCAAAAACGTATTAATTTAGTTACTTTTTGTGAAGATAGAGTTGTTCAAGTATTATCAAATAAAGATGCTTTATATAATGCTGATGGTAATTCACAAGTAACTGCTACAAGTAGGGTGTTAGGAGACGCTACACCTTATTCTGGAGAGTTTGGTATATCAAAAAATCCAGAATCATTTGCATCAGAAAACTACAGAGCATACTTTACAGATAAGCAAAGAGGTGCGGTAATGAGATTATCACAAGATGGATTAACCGCTATATCTAGTCACGGAATGACAGATTGGTTTAGAGATAAATTACTTTTATCAGATAGATTAATAGGTGGTTTTGATACTCAGAAAAAAGAATATAATTTAACTTTACCTGATATTGCGAAAACAGTATCATTTAAGGAAGATGTAAAAGGATGGGTTAGTTTTAGATCGTTTATTCCTGAGAATAGTATTAGTTTAACTGGTAACTATTATACTTTTAATAAAGGTAATATTTGGAGACATCACGCTACTAGTGACAGTTGGAGTAGTTCGGTTGATTTCAATACGTTTTATAACGTGCACACGCCATCACACGTTACTGTAATGCTCACTGCGGATCCTAAATTTATAAAAAATTACCAAACATTAAATTATGAAGGTACACAGACGGATGTAAAAAGAAATGTAGAATATACGAATACTAGAGATAATGTTGTTTATACAGATCCAGATTATTATAACTTAGAACTTCCCGATATATTTAATGATTTTAATAAAGGTTGGTATGTTGAAGATATTCACACTGACATGCAAGATGGTTCTGTTCCAGAGTTTATAGAAAAGGAAGGTAAGTGGTTTAACTATATTAAAGGTAAAGAAATACCTGTTAATGCGGCTGGAAATATTGCTTCTAATTTTAATTATGATCCAAATGAATTTTCTTGGCAAGGTATAGGGTTGTCGGGAACTACAGTGACTAGTCAAATTCCTGGTTGTATGGATCCAAACGCTACTAATTATCTTGCTATTGCTGAGATAGATGATGGTAGTTGTGTTTATCCTCCAGGAAGTAACGGTTGTACAGATCCAAACGCGTGTAATTATGATTCAGCAGCTTGGATTGATGATGGAAGTTGTTTATATAAAGGTTGTAGGGAAGATGGTTGGTATAATACTGCCACTTGTCCTCCGGGCGCTAGTTGCTTTGATTGTAACTGTGATGACATAAACGCAGTTGACGCTAATGGTTTACCGACTTATGTACCACAACTAGGTTATAATTCTTGTTGTAGTTCTCTTGTTTATGGTTGTTTAGATCAAAGCGCGTTTAATCATGATATAGACGCTAATACACCTTGCTCAGACGACCACTTAGGATGTACTAGCATACCATTATCAAATATTTATCAAGTACCAGCTTGTATAGGCCCTGCAAGTACTGGAAATGGAGTGTGCTGTGTTGGTGTTATACTAGGATGTACTGATTCAACAGCAAACAATTATAATCCTCTTGCTAATACTGATGATGGTAGTTGTAGTTATGCGACTCCTTCATGGGATTGTGATGGTGGTGCTTGCATAGATCCAGGAAATGGTAGTGGAACTTATTCTACGTTAACAGCATGTCAAAGCGCTTGTACAACACCAACTTGCAGTATTACTAATGCTGTGTGGAACCCAACAGGTGGACCTCTTGGTACAATCACGTTTGATTATAACTTTACTGGTTGGCAACCCGGACATTCGCTTACATATCATGTAACTTCGAATACATTTGGACAACTTATCAGTGGAAGTACAATTCAAAATACTTTTCCAGGTGGAACGCCACCTGTAAGTGGCGCCAATACTGGTGTTACAACACCGCAATTTTTCGTACCTGGTGCTGCCCCCCAGCAGATGTACATAATTATTGCTCATCTCGACGGTAACAACGATACCGTTTGTATTTCAAATTTGTCATACGTAACAACTTAATAATATGCCTTCAATAAATATTCCATTTCCTGATCCAATAAATACTTCTGTTCAAGTAGGAGATATGATATATGCAGTACCTACTCTTCCTGCCGGGACAGCGGCTGACACTTTTAGAGTTGAAACTCTTAGAAGTGCATTAGAAATAGGTGAAGTCTGGCGAATAAATAATCAAGAAGGATTAGATACAAGTATTTTACCTTCATTAGACGTGTTACAAACAACTACTCCGCCTAACACCCCTGCAATTGGAGAATTTATAATGTTTTCTAAAAATAAAGCTGTAAATACATCTGGAATAATAGGTTATTATGCAGAGGTAACTCTTAAAAATTATTCAATTAGTGATGTGGAATTATTTTCAATTGCTGCAGGTGTAGCGATTAGTAGTAGTTAAATTTAAATATAAAAATTATGTTAGACTCTCTTTATCCAAAATATTATTTAGACATAGCCGGAGGTGATGGTTATGGCGGTGACGGAGGTGGTGACAGTGACAGTGATAGTGGTGAAGCGCCTCAAGATGTTACCGATTTTAACAGTGACGCGATTGGTGGTGTTAATATAGAAAACCCTACAGTTGAAACTATTACAACTGTTACTTTTACCGATACCGGCGCTCCAATATATACTACTGTTCCTAAATATAAAAGTCCAGTAAGCGGTATACATACTATTACTAATATAAAAGGAGATTTTAATCCTTTATACGCTAGCGCTGAAATAAGAAGATACACTATATTAGGAGATGTTGGTAGTAGATTTAATTTAACTGTAACTAGTTCTGATGGTCATAAAATCTGTGATACATCTGCAGTAATTACTAATTCTAGTGGATATGTTATAAGTATTACGTTTCCAAAAGTGTATGAATATGCTACATATATATTTTTATTAAGAGCTGGAGCTCAAACATTTCTTGGTGGGGGAATGCCAAAGATTGAATATATTAAAGAAATACCACAATATATAGACCCAACTATAACTTTATCTTTTGCTACAGATGACCCTTATACGACTAACTGTGCTTATTCTGGTAGTGATGTTACATTTACCGCTAAACCTCTTGTAGAGCCAAAAACTTATCATACTTTAAATGATAAGACCTATGGTAAATTAACCCATACTGTAGCTGCTACAATAACAACAGGATATTTGTATATGATAAAAAATCCAAACATATCTGATTACTTATTAATAGATGATAGAGATGGTTTGTCAACTGCAGATTTAGATAAAACCTTAGAACTAGGAACAAATGAAACAACTACAAGCGGTATTATTACAGCTGTAGAAAGTGCTAGTAAAAAAATTATAACACTTACTTCTGTAATACAAGTAAACAAAGTTGGTAAAGAAGATACTATTTATGAACTTGATATAGATTCAATAATAACTAATATTCCTCAAGCATATGGACAAGAGGTTTCTACAGCAAAAGACACAGCGGTCACGATCAATGTTTTTAAAGGTATTAATATTAGTACATATTTAACATCAACAATAACATCAAGTCCTAAACATGGCGTACTTTCAGGTGGATTTGTAGCATCTCCAGAAGCGGGTGTTGGAGTATGTGTATATACTCCACCTACCTTATTTCAAGGCGTGGATGAATTTACATTTGAAGTTGCTGATGGTACTAATACTAGTGAAAACCAATATACGGTAAATATCAATATTGGTAACGTAGGTTGCGATTAAAGTAAAAAAACAGTAAAAACTGTAATTATAAATAGATAAAATAATAATATTATGGCAAAATATAAAACATCTCCAAATAAATTTCTTAGCGCACTGACTGGTGGAGCACAAAGAAGAAGAGAACAGGAGGCTGCTAATGAAGATTTAGAATCCCACATGAATAAATGGGAGGATCAAAAAATGACAAATCCCTATGCTGGTGTAAAAAATCCTTACAAAGATATGGAAAATGTTTATGAAGATCAAACAGTAAATTTAAAACAAGCTGAATTTGAGAAGGAAGCATCCCAACAATCTATGGCTAACATAATGGCTAGTATGCAAGGCGCGGCTGGTGGTAGTGGCATAGCAGGTTTAGCACAAGTATTAGCTAACCAAGGTGTTAAACAAGCACAACAAGCATCTATTTCTATTGGGAAACAAGAAAAAGATAATCAAACTAGAGCTATGGCAGAGGCGGGTAGATTACAACAATTAGACGTAGAGGGAGAACAAAAAAGAGATTTAATGGAAAGAGAAGGAGCAAGAATGGTAGAGCAATTTGGATTTGATAAAGAAAGTAAAATGTTAGATATGGCGATGCAAAGAAAAGCTGCCGCAGACCAATCAATTGACCAAGCAAACGCAGCTCTTGATAGATTTGCTACTAGCGCGATTACAGGTGGAGTTGGCGCTTATTTATCATCAAGACCAGAATAAAAAATAATTAATATGTCAGTAGATCATAAAAAAGTTAAAAAGTATCTTGAAAATATACCTTATGGTGAAGATTCGCTACCATCAGAAATACATGGTAAACATAATCAACTTACGATAAACCACGTAGTTTCTAGTTTAGCATTAGAAGCTGATAGAAGTTTAGCAAATGGAGATAAAGATAGTTTTGAAAAGTTTTTCGAACAAATACGAATAATTAACAGAGATCTTGAGGGGTATAAAGTAATTAAAGAAGAAACCGCAATGAATCTTGGTAGTGGGAGAGAAGACAGGAGAATGTTTAGTAATTACACTAATACAGCGTGGGAAGAAGAATATTTGGTGGAAAATTGTCAAGTAGCTTTCAGCGAAGTAGATGGTATAGATTTAAGACCAGTTTTTAGTGTAATAATGCCTGATAAAGAAGTGTTAACCAAAGACAAGGGTAGTATAACAGAAAATTGGGTTATTAAAGGACCTGAAGAAGCTCAATTTAAGTTAATGCAACAAAATGCTGTTGAACAAAGTAATACAGTAGGTCAACCTATAGATTTTGATATTGATTGGGCTATATCTAATTTATTTACAAATGAAAATGCTTGGAAAAGTGCAGTTACTGATAAATGGGGTGGTGAATATTTTTTACAAAGTTATCTTAAAGAAAATGAGGAAGCTTTTGTGAATGGTCAAATACCAGATGAAATGTTACATCCAGATTCTTTTAATCCGGAATTCGATAATAGATTACACATACATTTTGCTAATAGATTAAAAAAATCATTTGATCCAGATTATCAAACTCCTAAAGAAGTGCAAGAAGCGGATGAGTTAATGGCTAAAACTAATAACGAAGATAATCAAGTTTAATAAATGAACGACAATTCACTTGGAATACGAGAGGCACAAGCTACTGTGGCGGCATCAGAATTAGATGCAGCTATGCAGCCTTATATAGATTCTGGAAATTATTCTAAAGACGAACTTGCTAAGATTAGGAAACGATTATCTAATCAACTAAAAGCAGAAAAAGAACAAAAAAAGAAAGTTAAAGAAAAAGAACCAGAAACTAGTGTGTCAACAAGGGAAATTCAAATGCAAAAAAAAGATGCTATTGCTGATGATTTTGTAGATGATTTTGATTACGAATGGTTTGAAGAACACCTAAAAGCCCTAGAATCTCGCATGAGAAAAGATGGTTCTTCAGAAGAACATATAGCTAACGTTATAAATCAAACAAAGCAAGCTAATTCTTTGGAAGCTAGACGTGGTCGAGCAAATAATTTGTTTTCAAAAGGAGTTAAAAAAATAGTTTCTTGGCAGCCGGATTTTTTTGTAGGCTGGAGTACTGCAATAGCAAATAACCTTACACAAATGGGGGAGGATGTTACAAGAACTTTTGAATCAGAAACAATAGCGGAGGGTTTGAGAAGTGGTAAAACAATGGAGGAATTGCAAGAATCTGGAAAAATCACTGATTTTAGAGCGTTTGATTTAGTACAAGAAGAACTAAATAAATTTGCGTTTAAAAGATATGATGACGAAGGTAATGAAAAGAATGTAGTTGATTTAATAGACGAAGGAAACTTCAGTGACGCTGCAACATTAGCGTCAGAACAAGCTATTTCAAATATATTTTCTTTTTTAATTACAGCGATTAATCCGTTAGTTGGCGGTGCGGTTATTGGTACTAGTGCTTATGGGAGTACTTTTACGCAAGACTTGCAACATAGATATGATCCTGAAACAATGTCTGACGAGGATTTATCGGACTTAAGAAAGAATTCCTTTTATCATGCAGGTGCTGAATTCGTTGGTGAATATCTTGGTGGTTATTTATTTAGAAGTGTCGTAGGATTAGGTGGTAAACCCATTGCGAAAGATATAATTAAAGAGTATGGTAGAAACTTTATAGAAAGAACCGCGTTAGGTTTTGGTTTAGGATTTGGTTCTGAATTTTTAGCTGAAGGAATGACTAATAATTTAGGGCAATTGTCTGAAATGTTAGTATATGAAGATGAAAAAACTTTTAGAGATTTTTATAGAGGTTTTATAAACGATGGTCTAATTGGTGGATTATTAGGTGGACCTATTGCTGGCACCATGCGTGGTGGTAGTCCGGTTAATAAAACAGATGTTTACAATATGGTTGCGTCAAAAGAACATCAACAAGAATTATTGAAAAATAATCTAGATATTCAAAAAGCAGAGGAAGAAGCTAAAAAAAGCAATGGAAGAACTAAAGAGCTTTATGATAAAAGAGTTGAAATATTAAAGCAAAAAAGAGATGCTCTTAATAGAAAAGTAAATTCTGTTTTCGATGGCAAAACTCAAGTAGAGCTTGAGAGTTGGGCAAAGGATATGGATGAGATTAACAAACAGTTTGATATATATACTGATGATACTAAATCTGTAGAAACAAGACAAACTGCTAAAGATAGAATTCGAGAACTTTATAAAAAACAAAATGAAGATTCAAACGGTTTTGTAAATGAAACAATTGAATTTGAATTAGGTAAAATATTTAAGTATAGTGAAATTTTAAATAAAAGACAAGGTATAGGTAGTCTTTTTCAACCAAGAGATTTAAAAGTAAAATACTTAGAAAACCAAGAGCAAGTTGACAAAGCCATAAAAGAATCTGGAGTTGAAGCTTTAGAAGGCGCTGATGGAATGTTTTTGGATGGAGAAACTAAAACAATATATATAAACAAGCAAAAAGCTATGGAGACCGGAACAATGAATGTAATCGGTCATGAACTTTTACATTATGTGTTTTCTAAAAATTTCAAAACAGATAATGAATCAATGAAGCCTTTAGTTAATGAGTTTAAAAAGTATTTAGTTGAATCTGGAAATGGTGCAGTTTTAAGTAGAATAGAACAAAAAATGAAAGCTAATGGTTATTTTGATAAAAATGGTGAGATTTTACCTGGATTTTTAGAAGAATATTTTCAACATTTTTCAAACTTAATAGATAAAGGTGAGATAAAGTTACAAGAAGAAAAAGCAAAACCTTTAGCTAAAAGATTTAAAGATTACAAAGTTAGTCTTGGTTTTGGAAGTATACAACTTGAGACAGGTAAAGATGTATTTGATTTTATAAGATTATATAACAAAAATATATATAGAAAAGGTTTACTTGGTAAAGTGACTCAAAGAGCAATGGTAAAGGCAAAATTAAAAAGTTCTTTAGTTGCTAAAGCAGATAAACCATCTGCTAAAATAACACCTTCTATGTCGACTCCAAGAGCGCAACAATTTTTAGATCTTGAAATAGATAATAAATCGTTAGTTGATATAATAAATTCTCCACAATCAACACAAGAAGATAGATTTGCCGCCGGCGAAGTTATATTAGAAAAAAATTGGCCTATAATTAGTAAGGCATTAAAATTTGATCCAGCAGGAGCTATATCTATGCAAGCTGTTAAAGACGCTGTGTACGAACAGTTTTTAGGATTTACACCTAAAGAAGGAATTATATTACCAGACGGAACTAAAATAACTCGTAAAACATCTTTGTTTAAAACATATAATAAAGAAAGAGAAGTAACAACATTTTTAGATGCTACTTTAAGAAATAGACAAGCTGAAATATTTACTAGGGCTAAGGCTATTGATGGAATAAAAGAGGGCGTAGACGAATCAGCGGCTAAAGACGTTAAAGCGCCAGAACCAACAAAACCAAAACCAAGTAAGAAAGTTAGAAAGATTAAAAATCTAAGTGATGTTACTCTTGATAATAAAGATTTAATATCAGAAGATATACTTAGTATTCTAGATGTGTTAGTAACAGCAGACGCGGTAAACTTAGAACAACAGTTAGAAGAAACTATTAAACCTATAATAACCAAAGAGGTTAAGAAACAAATGGGTAAAATTTCTAAGAAAGGCAATACAGTTGTTGTAAGCGAAGAATATAAAGCTTATCACGCTTTAAATTATACAAACCATATAAAAGCTCTTGATGTTAAAACTATAAAAAAGAATTATAAGACTTTATTTGATATAAAAAAGATAGGTAGAGAAAAAGATAAAAAAGTAAATCTTATAACTGGTAAAGTTACATATCCTGGTAAAGGTATATATAATATACAAACTAATAAAGCTAAATTTACTAAGCATTTTATTGAAGGTGGATATACTACGTTGTTAGCTAGACAAAAGAAATTAGCTGAATCTATAGTTGATTCTCTTACAGAACAAGCTGTTAATGATTATATTATAGAAAATTCTAATAATATTAATAAAGTTGTTAAAGCTGAATTAAATAACTTCTTAAATAATTTAGAAAAACAAAAAGCTGAAAATAGAACTTTTGACACTGTTAAGTTTTCTCGAACTGAAAATGAAAACGGTGCGTTAGAATTGTTAGAGTTAGCTAACCGAGGCGAGTTTAATACTTTAGAAGAGCTTGTTCAAAATACTGAATGGCAAATGATAATAGAAACTCATAAACTTGATTCTATTATAGTTAATTGGGTTGAAGAAAAGATTGGTTTACACAATCTTCTTCTAATTAAAGCAACCACTGGTTTTAGGAAAAATGATAAAGTTCAAGAAATATTAGCTGAACTACCTTCAGAGTTAACAGAAAAGTTTAATGCAAATGGATTAAGTCAAAATCACCCATCATCAATAACTACATTAATTGAATTTACTTCTAAATTAGCTGCCGCAATGGATCCTAGGTTAATACTTAAAGGTCTTTATAACGATATACTTGGTTATACTTATAGGTACGCTGATCCAAACCGTATAGGTAAAGAGTCTTTAAGTAAAGTTAAGGAGACTGCTAAAAAGAAAAAAGAAGAATCAAATTTCGAAGATAAGCATGGATTTGATCCAAATAGAGTAAAAGAATCCATGTATAACTCCAACATCGGGATAATGAACAGGATTAATACTATTCTTAAGAAAGCTTTTCCAACAGCAAAAGCAAAGTTTGATGCTTTATGGAAGCAAGAGGGTGAAAATATAGAGCAAGCGAATAAGCAAAATTATAAAGTATTAGAGTATATAATAAAGAAAGCTATTAGTGTTGTTAGTAAAAGTCCAAAACAAATGCTTGGGGTTTTAAGATGGTTAGAATCCGCAACTTCGACGGTGAAAGGATTAAGAGCTTTGACTAGATTATTACATATAGATGTTATAGCAGAATCACAAGAACCGTCAACAAAACATCCTGATTACAAAGATGCTTATAGAACAGCTTTAAAAAGTATAAGAAAAAAAGTTAATAGTAAACAGAAAAAATATAAAAAATATAGCAATTTATCAGAAGCGAAAATTAAAGAATATGCTAAAACTTTTGCATTAGCGGAATTAAAGATTAAAGGTGAACATTTAAAACCTAGCGCCAATATAATGGCTGAGTTTGCAGAGCTTATATGGAAGTATTCTAAGTTAGATATGACTAACGTTAAAGTTTTATCTGAATTCAAATCTGAATTCAATAAGATAGTAAAAGGTTATGATCAAGCTTTAGGTAATAGAAATACTTTCTTTGTAGTTGACCAAGCTATGGGTCCTCAGGCGGAAGGAGATGTTAGATTAATAACTGGTTTAACAGAGAATAAAAGAGCAAAAAGATTTTATCATATTAGTGGTGAACAATCATTCGGGCGTATAGCTAGAACAGAAGTTAAAACTAAAGCGTTTAAAAAACTATCAGATAAAGCAGATAAAAACGCTATACTTAGTAAATCTATTAAACTTTCTAGATCTAGTAACAACGAATCTAAAGGTATTACTGTTTTAGATTTTGATGATACGTTGGCTACAACTAAATCTTTAGTTAGATTTACTAGGCCGGACGGAACAAAAGGTGCTTTAAACGCAGAACAGTATGCTTCACAATATCAAGATTTATTAGCACAAGGATATAAATTTGATTTTACAGAATTTGATAAAGTTGTAAAAGCTAAATTAG
>Ga0098052_1000964_pt1 | contig 18115 bp, 18 predicted proteins | sample 15_taG_FD_81591 | JGI IMG/M metagenome (GOLD analysis project Ga0098052, IMG submission 81591) | Marine viral communities from the Subarctic Pacific Ocean - 15_ETSP_OMZ_AT15312 metaG | ecosystem: Environmental > Aquatic > Marine > Oceanic | place: Pacific Ocean | collected 2015-01-18
AATCTCCCGGCTGTAATGCTTCTGCAAGCTGATAGATATCGTAATTCATGGAATCATCTTCCAATACCAGCTCCGATGGTTTCTCAAAACCAAACTCAGTTATAAATCCTCCATGATCTATGTGGATGGAATCAATAGCTACATCTGTTTTGTTAACTAGGATATATTTTCCACGGGCTTCGAAGTCGCGGCTTTCAGGATAGATATCCAGATCCACATTTACGTCTACAATTCTCGGTTGAGCTATATTCTCAAACTTCCCGTAATTCTTCTCCCAGTCTGCCAGTCTTTTTTCCAATTCCTTAGACGACAGATTTTCATTCTCAACATTGTTCACATAATAGATCCACGTTCCCATGGAAATGAATCCTATCAAACTGATTGAAAACACCGCTTTCAGAATTGGTGTGAATGCTTTTCGGGCATCAGAAAATCGCTCTGAAATTGAATCGGGAACTCCGCGCCTGAAGAAAATGATCGAGAGAACATACAGCGCCGTTCCCAGCAACAACCAATACAGCTTATAGATATAATAAGGAGACAGAGTTGATCCATATCCATTCATGTCGGAATATGCAGTGCCCGGAGATTGATTGAACTTGAAGATCATTTGTTCCACACCGATCTGATCTATAAAATTCAAACCAATAGATACGATCAATAACAGGAAAAAACCCATGTAGAAGTTTTTGAACAGCGTATGAACAAAGATCGCCAAAAGTCCCCAGATAACTACATGCACCAGTTTGATGCCATATAATTCGAATAAGTACTGACCTATCTCAAAATTGAAATATCCGGCGAAGATCTGAATCCCCATCCCCAAAAACATTATCCCCAATAATAAGACGGCCTGCATTTTTACCAGCGCAAAAAATTTAGATAACAAAATTGCCCAGTTCGGCATAGGAGTGGAATGAACAAGCTGGTCGATCTTATCCGTTCTGCTTCTATGGATAAGCATCCCCGCATATAAAAATGTTAGCAGATTTATGAACAAGCCAAAAAACAGTCCCGGAAATTCCAGCATTTGCCAGGTTACCGGCAAAGTATTTGTTCCATAAATTTCAGCGCTTACAGAAATCGTTACCAGCGACAATAAAAGCCCTAGAATGGTAATAATGATAAACGCCCAGCTTTTGATAATGTATTTGAAATCCTGATTGGAAATTATCCATGCTGTTTTAAAACTCTCTATGAACGAAAAGTCTAAATTCACTTTCGGTAACTTCACTGCCATTATGCTTCCGAAGTTCTTTTTAGTAACCGCTCTGCCTTCTTTTCTTTTGAAGAAACTGAATGAGAAAGCATCCTGATCAAAGCTGAACGTCCGGTATACAAATCCGAATATCAATAATCCAATACCTGTCCACAGCAAACGATTGTATAATATGATATCCCCGAAAGGCAGTGGGTTTTCATTTCGCTCGTAAATAGTCCAGTATTCTGTGTAGTAGTTATTAGCAAGCGAGCCAAACGGGTCCAGCATTGCTGTCAGAATCTTATTATCGCTGTCTTGGGTTAAAACTCCAGCAAAACTTTGTAGAATAATCAGAGCTAAAACAGTGATAAAACCTACACTCACATTTCGGGTAAATGTAACTACGGCAAATACTATTGCTCCGTAGAAAACAAGATTTGGAATCAAATAGTAGACAAACGACTGAACATAGTTCATCAAAATAAATGGCCCCAGCAATTCAGGATTAGTACCGGGAAGTACACTTCCCAACATGATCCCGATAGCCGCAAAAGAAAGCACTATAATTGTAATCGTCAGACCACTCAGAAATTTCGCGAGCAAATACTCCCATTTTTTAAATGGATAAGAAAAAGTGACTGAATGCATTTCATTGTCAAAGTCCTTAAAAATAGTTCCGCCAATTATGGAAGGAAGTAAAAAGAACATGATCACATTCATTTCATTCAACAGTCCGTTTATCGCGATCGCTGAATTCACAATGGTCACCGAATTTATAGTAGCGGTAATACCTTCGAAAATTCCGGCAGCTGCTGCCATAATAAAAGTGGACAGGAAGAACATAATTCCACAGTAAATGTAGAAAAGAGGCTTACGGAACCAATACCGGATCTCAAATGAGAAAATAGAATAGAACATAATAGAATCTGTTAAGCAGCTACTACTTCGCTGTCTTTGTGAAGGGTTACGAAGTAAACATCTTCCAACTCGGGATTGCTTGACGCAAAACTTTCGTCCGGCTGCATCTCACTGTGTACTCTTATATTCAGTGAATTATCCTGATTGAAATTAGAAGAGATCACATTGAATTTAGCTTCGTGTTCTTCTAAGTCATCGCGCTGGATATTTTTGGTCCACATTTGTCCTTTCAGTCTTTCCACGCCTTCAGTTGGGGTATGATGACTCAGGATCTTCCCTCCGTTCATGATCGCCATATCCGTACACAATTCTTTCACATCATCCACAATGTGAGTAGAAAAGATCACAATGTTATTGGTACCGATCTCACGAAGTACATTCAAAAAACGATGTCTTTCTGCAGGATCCAGCCCCGCGGTGGGTTCATCCACAATGATCAATTTCGGACTGTTCAAAAGTAATTGAGCAATTCCGAATCGTTGTTTCATTCCTCCGGAATATCCCTTCACGTTTTTCTTTCGAACTTCCCACAAGTTGGTAATTTCCAGTGCCGTTTGAACAATTTCTTCGCGCTCTTTTTTATTGCTGATTCCTTTTAATCTCGCAAAATACAGCAGCAGATCTTCAGCACTCATTTTCGGATAAACACCAAACGACTGTGGCAAATATCCCAATGTCTGGCGAAGAGCGATCTTGTCCTCAAGTATATTTATACCATTGAATGAAGCTATCCCTGAATCAGGAGCTTGTAACGTTGCGATGGTTCTCATCAACGTAGACTTCCCGGCACCATTCGGACCCAATAGCCCAAACATTCCTGCTGAAATATCAATAGTTACATCGTCCAGTGCTTTAACACCATTTTTATACGTCTTAGAAATATTGGATAAAGATAATTCCATAAATAAGTTTTCTTGTGTGGATGAATATATCTGCCTCAGACAGACTCCGAGATAATAACGAATACTGAATTAGTAGCAAAAAGAGATGTGGTTATTACAGGGATCATCTTATTTAGTTACAGGAGTTTTTAATTCGACGGACTGAAGTCCTCGCTAGTTTACTTGATATCTATTTCGCCAAATTCACTTTTCTTTAGGTTTACAAGCAAGGGATTTATCCCGCAGTGATTACAACTACAGATCTCTACTTCACCTTCTTCCCTTCCAATAAAAGCTCTATGGCCTTTTTAATTCTTCGCGCTCTGGTTTCTTCTTTTTTTGCGTCATGTATCCAACCCACATATTCTCTTCGGTGACTGAAAGCTAAGGAATCAAAAAAGGTTTGGGCTTCTGGGCTTGCATCCAGTTCTTTTTGGAGGTCTTTGGGAGGAATTACCGTTTTGGTTTTGCGGTCAACTCCGGGCGGATCCTGCCCGAATTTAGAAGGTTTTTTCTGAGCTCCTTTTTTGGCTAAGCTCATGATAGACCAATCTGCATTCATTGAGATCAGTTTATTGGGATTCATTTTTATCCCGTTTACTATTCCCCAAATAATATCCCGGTTCAGATCAGAAGAAATGCTACCACTCTTTTTGGGATAAGCCACCCATAATTTTCCGTCCTTTTTAGAAAATTTCTGATTCTTTGGGAGTAGTTCTGCTAACTCTTTTTCATTGTGAACGAAAATTATAACTGAATCGTAAGCTTTTTTAGTCGCAGAATTTTTTTCAAGACTTAATCCATCAAAATCTGCTTCCAATTCTTCAGGACAATTGATCAATAAAACATTTTGTTCTTCTTTGATGTTTAGTTTTTTGATCAATTCCGGATTCATTCAAAACCTCCCGCAAACCAGCGCCTGTTCCACTCCGGGAGTCATTTGATCTAATCCATTAATGAATTTATCCTCTCCGATCAGGATATCTGTAATTTGTCCACTGTATTTAATAGCAGTTTCTCTCATAAATCCCATCATCGGCCAGCCCCATAATGCTGAGAACAGAACTCCGTCTTCTTCAAAATATGGATCGGTTAAATAAGTACACTCAATTACATTTTCGACGGCACTTCTGTTTGTGGCGCTTCCGCCCACCAGATCAATGACCACAGTTCCGTCTTCAAGTAAATTCTTAGCATGCTCTTTGGTCACCAGGTAATTTACCCCACGCAAATGAGCCGGTTGTTCTGCTCCATTTATGATTAGGTCTGCATCCTTTAAATATTCTTCAATAATCCCTTTTTGAGTTTGGTCCTTTCCAAGCACATGAATAGTTCGGACTCCATTTCTGTGACACTCGTCAATTGCGCCCATTCCTACATTTCCATAACCGAGAACAACTGCTACTGTTTTTTCCGGAGACTTCTTCTTAGAACTTTTTTCTTTCAATAATTCCAATCCGTATCGCGCACCTGCTCTTCCTGTTTCATGAAGTGCTTCGATCTTTCTTTTACCGAATTTCGGGGACGGATTTACAAGCCGGTAATATCTTAAAGCTTCATCACCATGATCGCTTATAAAAGCATGGATATCGAATGTTCTTCCCACTTCTGTTTTTGATATGATTTTGTTCGGATCTTTAAAAGATGCAGAATCATATACAATTACTGAGTTTCTGTTCAGAGAACCCAACTCTTTCACATTTGCATCTTCTGGATGTAGAACCAAGCTTTTCGGGGAATGATCCATAAATCGACGAACCGCTCCGCTCATTCTTTCACTGTATCCAATTACATGGAATTCAACCCCGCTAACTCCAGCTCTTCTGATAACAGCCTCCAGACAATTTTCAGCTGCCATCAATCCCAGTATCAAGTCGTTAGGAATTTTTTCCGGTGACTGAACCACATATTCCATCGCCACCACGTTGATCTTATGATCCTCGAGGAGTTTTGCCCGTTCAGGAAACGAACTAAAATGTGCCATACAAAAAAGTGTACTTCCTGATTCCATTAAAGGAATACTTTCCATCGCAGGCCCTTTAAATTTGATGACCATCTCTTTGTTTTGATAGAGCTCTTCATTGGGCTGAAGCTTAGCCCCCGCTTCAACATATTCTTCATCTGAAAACCCAACTCCCTCTCCTGCTCCGTGCTCTACAAACACTTCACATCCAAAATCGACTAATTTTTTAACGTCATCCGGAATAAGAGCTACTCGCTTTTCTAATGCTCCGGGATTTTCAGGTGACTCGATCTCTTTCGCAAGTCCGATAGTTTTGTACATATTATTCTTTTGCTTCAAAATTAGGGTTCTGGATGATGCCGAAAAGATTCCCAAAAGGATCTACTACGGTAGCTACATATACGTTTACACCAACATGCATAATTTCCTCATCGGCAGTAGCTCCCAGTTCGATAAGTTTATTCCAGGTTTCCTGTATATCTATAACTCCCCAGTACACGATGGAACCTGCGGTTCCGGGAGTTCGCTCAGGTTGCAGGCCGAGCTCATACCCTCCGATATCAAAGCCTACATAAAACTCTTCGTCAAAATATGGTTGTTCACCTAAAGCAACGGAATACCATTCTTTAGCTTTTTTCAAATCCGGAGCAGGGTAAATTACAGTTCGAAGTCCTTTAAACATGATCAATAAATTTGTTGATCATCAAAATGGTGAAATTCTGCGAGATAAGACAGGAGGCAGAATACTATTTAGGAGTTACTATAAGTTTTGCTCTGTAATTTCTTTTTGGCTCATCATTTGTTTTGCGTATTTCAGGACTTAAACTTAAAAACTCGATCTGATAATCACTTATAAATGATGCCGGCTTTTTTTGCCACGAATAATCCTCATCCGGATGGTATAGGTTAATTTCTTCCTGCTCATTATCAATATCCAACAGAATAGTTGCATCACCTGACCAAACACAATCAATATCTGCTACATTACAACGGAAGTCTGTCACATCCGCAAACCGTATAGATATTTCCGTTCCTCCAAAAATCAATGTTTCTCCATGATCGATCTCGAATTCTTTTTGAAACTCAGGGGTGGGATTTGTAGAAGTTATATTTTCACTACATGAAAAGAACAGAGCAACCAACAAAATTGTTAAATATCTCATAGTATTCCGGCTTGTGAATTAAACATCAATTTAATCCTTATTTAGTAAAAATCAACTCATTTTGATGCTAAGGCTTATGATTCACAAAAATATTTTTAATTCAATACCCTGTTTAAATCGTTTAAAGGAAATTTCGAAATTAAATATACAATTAGATGTTGATACATAGCAGAATTACCCCTATCTTTTTCGACTTTCCAAGAAAACACAAAAACGAGTTTAATCGTGGATACTTTAAGTTTTAAAACATACTCAGCAAAACCTTCCGACATTGAAAAGAAGTGGGTTTTGATCGACGCTGAAGATCAGCCATTGGGCCGCTTGAGTAGTGTTGTAGCATCAATTTTGAGAGGCAAGAATAAGCCAACTTTCACTCCGCACATGGATACCGGTGACAATGTAATCGTTATCAATGCAGAAAAAGTGAAGTTGACCGGTAAAAAAATGACCGATAAAACATATTTCCATCACACATTTTATCCTGGTGGTGAGCGCTTTATTACAGCTGAAGATATGTTGAAAAAAGATCCTACCTCTCTTGTAATGAAAGCTGTTAAAGGTATGCTTCCGAAAACTAAACTTGGCCGTCAGTTATTGACGAACGTCAGAGTTTATGCCGGACCTGTACACAACCAAGCAGCTCAGAACCCTGAAATCATCGAGCTTTAATCGATTTATAACATGGCACAAGCTAATTACATAGGAAGAAGAAAAACCTCAACTGCGCGTTTGTACATCAAACCGGGAAAAGGTGAATTCATAGTAAACAAATTACCAATAGAAGAATATTTACCTGTAAAAGCTATGCAGAACATAGCTACACAGCCAATGAACGTAACTGAACTTGAAGGCAAGTACGACATCAAAGTTACTGTACGTGGCGGTGGAAAATCAGGACAAGCCGGAGCAATTTCTCATGCACTTGCACGAGCTCTGGATGGTGAGAACGAAGAAGTACATGACGCATTGAAAAGTCATGGACTACTTACACGTGATGACAGAATGGTAGAGCGTAAAAAGTACGGTCAGCCAAAAGCGCGTAAGAAGTTCCAGTTCTCTAAGCGTTAATACATTTACGCAACAACAAATTAACCACACATATGTGGCGACTCAAAGCCTGGTGTTTCGGTCTTGAACCGGGATTGGTTTTTGGGATTGACCCACGTAGCGGATTAACCTAAACACATATCTTAATACAATGCCTAAAGCAGCTTCAATTGAAGAACTATTAAAGTCCGGTGCACATTTCGGTCACCTGACTCGCCGTTGGAATCCAAAGATGAAAGACTTCATCTTTATGCAACGCAACAACATTCACATCATTGACCTTAAAAAGACTCAACAGTATCTACAGGATGCTCTTGATGAAATTCAGAAACTTTCCCGTGCCGGAAAGACCATTCTTTTTGTAGGTACAAAAAAGCAATCAACCGAGATCATCAAAACAGAAGCTATCCGTTCAGGAATGCCTTTTGTAACTCACAGATGGTTAGGCGGTATGCTTACAAACTTTTCTACAGTTCGTAAAAGTATCAGTCGTATGCAAGAGATCGAGCGCATGAAGACTGACGGAACTATGGACGAGCTTACAAAGAAAGAAGGTTTGATGCTCGCAAGAGAGCAGGAAAAACTAGAGAACACTTTAGGTGGTATTGCTAACATGGGCAGACTTCCGGGTGCGATTTTCGTAGTTGACATCCTTAAAGAACATCTTGCAGTAAACGAAGCTATTAAACTTCATATCCCTGTAATCGCTATGGTTGATACCAATAGTGATCCTGATGTACCTGATTTCATTATTCCTTGTAATGATGATTCCGCAAGAACGATCCAATTAGTTTCTTCACAAGTAGCTGACGCTATCATTGAAGGTGCAGCTGAAAGAGAAGCGCATCAAGAAGAAGAAGTAATGGAAAGTGCTGCTTCTGAAGCTAAAGAAGACAACGAAACTCCAGAAGTAAAAACAAAACTTCGTTCTCGTAAGAAGAAAAAATCAGGCGATTCAAAGAAAAAAGCTGATGAGCCGACTGTAGAACCGGTTGACGCTAAAGAGTCTGCTGACACTGACGAAGAAGAATAATTTTAACTTTCAAAAAAACTATTCAGAGAAATGAGTATTTCTGCTGCTGACGTAAAAAAACTAAGAGACATGACCGGAGCGGGCATGATGGACTGCAAAAAAGCATTGTCCGAAACAGATGGCGATTTTGATGCTGCTGTTGAATTGCTTCGTAAAAAAGGTCAAAAAGTAGCTGACAAGCGCGCTGATCGTGATGCAAAGGAAGGATTGATTCTTTCCAGAGTTAGCGATGATGCTAAAAAAGCTGTAGCTATTGAAGTGAACTGCGAAACAGATTTCGTAGCTCGTAACGAAGATTTCCAGGCTCAGGCTGATAGCTTTCTAAACGCGGCTTACGAAGGTAACATCGACAACATCGATGACCTGTTAAAAGCTGAAGTTAATGGAAAAGCAATCGCTGACCACTTACAGGAAATGGTTGGAAAGATCGGTGAGAAGATCGAGATCTCTAACTGCATTCTGGTAACTACTGAAGGATCTATCATTGACTATATCCACGCCGGAAACCAACTTGGTGTTTTAGCTGAGTTTGATGGCGATGTAGAAAATGAAGACATCGCTCGCGATGTTGCAATGCAAGTTGCTGCAATGAATCCATTAGCTGTTACACGTGATGAAGTTGACGCTACTACTGTAGAAAAAGAATTAGAAATTGCTAAAGAGCAATTGATCAACGAAGGTAAGCCTGCTGAGATCGCTGAAAAAGCTGCTCAAGGAAAACTTCGCAGATTCTATGAAGAGCGCGTTTTACTGGAGCAAAAATTCGTTAAGGACAACGGAATTACCGTAAAACAATATCTGGAGCAAAATAACACTCCACTTATTAAGTCCTTTCGCAGAATTCAATTAGGCGAAGAGGCTTAATCAAATTTTCTTTACCTTTAGGCTGTTTTGAACTTTCAAAACAGCCTTTTTTTTGACCCATAATTTCAAAAACCAACTACAGTGGCAAATAAATACAAGCGCATCCTTTTAAAACTCAGTGGCGAAGCACTTTTAGGAACTCAGGGACACGGAATTGATGGAGATATTCTCACTCAATATGCCGAAGAGATCAAAAGTGTACAAAAAGAAGGCGTTGAAGTTTGTGTGGTTATAGGTGGAGGAAATATTTTCCGTGGGGTAAAAGGAGCTACTGAAGGCATGGATCGCGTGCAGGGCGATTATATGGGAATGCTTGCAACGATGATCAACAGCATGGCTTTACAGGATGCTTTAGAGCAACAAGGCGTGCAAACCAGATTGATGAGCGCTATCAGAATGGAGGCGATTGCCGAACCTTTTATTCGCCGGAGAGCTGTTCGTCACTTAGAAAAAGGTCGCGTAGTAATTTTTGGAGCCGGAACCGGAAATCCTTATTTCACTACCGACACAGCAGGAGCGTTACGCGCCATTGAAATTGAAGCAGATGTAATTCTGAAGGGGACCAGAGTGGATGGCATTTACGATTCTGATCCGGAGAAAAACGACGACGCCAAGAAATACGACCGCATTACCGGTGATGATGTTTTAAAACAGCGTCTGTCTGTGATGGATCTTACGGCTTTCACTCTTTGCCGCGAAAATAATACTCCGATCATTGTATTCAACATGAATGAAAGAGGGAATTTCAAAAAGATCGTGGTAGACGGAGAAGACGAAGGAACTACGGTTGTTTGGGAGTAACTGAAAGGCTTATAATTAATTCATTAATAGGTTTAATAAGTCTTCATTTACATAATAATTATCTCTCCCTTGCTTAATTTTGACTAAATATTTCTTTTTAGATAGCTCATCTAAATATTTTGTAGCTGTTGGTCTACTTATTTTCAGATCTTTCATTAAATGTTCAATTCGTGTGTAAGGATGTTTAAACAAATGATTGATCAGATCTTGACTATAAAAACTGAATTCTTCTCTAATATCATGTTTATACTGAAGCATAATGTTTCTTATTCCGGTTATTACTCTAATTGTATCTTTAGATGTTTCTGCTACACCTTCTAGCATATATATAATCCAAGCATGCCAATCATTATGTGTTCGAACACGTTGAAGAAGCCTGTAATAATCTGATTTATTCCTTACGATATACCTACTTAAATAGAGAACTGGAATATCCAGTAGTTTTTTATGAACCAAATAAAGTATGTTCAGAATTCGTCCGGTCCTTCCATTCCCATCATAAAACGGATGGATGCTTTCAAACTGAACATGCATCACTGCCATTTTTACCAGAGGATGAGCCGGCGATAGTTCATCATCATTTAAATAGAGTTCCAAATTTTTCAGTGCTTTATCTATCATCTGCTTAGATTGTGGAGGAACAAAAACAACTTTGCCCGTTGTCGGGTTTGAAAGCTTAGTACCCGGTATTTTTCTTATGCCAGCATCATTATCTTCTAATAATTCTTGAATCTTTTTGATGTGACGAACTGAAATTATACCATCTCTTCTAATTCGAGCCAGCCCAATACTTAATGCTATTGTATACCTTTTTACCTCTTTTGTAGATTTGTCGAGGGAATCTAAGCTTGATAAATTAGCCTTATATAGGGCATCGTTTGTAGTTACTATATTTTCTATTTCAGAAGAATCTTTAGCTTCTTGCAGAGGTAAAGTATTAAGTAATATTTCCTGATTTGGTATAGTTTGCGATATCCCTTTTAGCTCTGATAGAAATTGTTGAGCTTCGAGTGCTTTTTTCAATACTTCTTTAGTTTCTAGTGCAATTTCCGGAGGCAAAGGCTTCCATTTCCACTCTTTTGGCTCATCACTCATATAAAAAATTTCGCTATATGTTTATTTATAAATGACAATATGTAAAAAAATATGGAATTTCTTTACATGTTTGTTACGATAATCAAAGAATTGTTTCGAAACTTTACAGATCTTTAACAAACAAAATCCCTGCCTCTTTCAAAAACAACGGGATCTTGATTTTGGGATTTATACCTAACTGCCTAGTATAAAAAGCAACCCTTTGAATCTGTTTGTACATCTTATCTTAGTAATATACATGGTGTACTAAGTGATTTTCCCACAAAAAAAGCCCGACTTCTTTCGAAACCGGGCTTTTGAAAATCATTGAATTAACGATCATTCAAGAACATACACATCAACTGCGCTGAGTCCTTTATCCGTTTCTTCAATTTTAAATTCTACAGATTCTCCATCTTTGATACCTTCGTTAAATCCAAGGTTCTCGATGTTGTTTCTGTGCATGAAAACATCTTTGCTTCCATTTTCAGGTGCGATGAATCCAAATCCTTTTTCTGCATCGAACCATTTTACTTTACCGTATTCCATTATAAAAATATAAATATTGCTCACATGTACAGATCATATTCACAAAAGTGAATTGTTATCTTTTTCGGCTGTGAAAATTAAAAATTGTGTTTACAAACTAGAGAAGGGAAAACAAATACTGTACTAACTACTAAGAAATGCCGATACCTGACCTTTAACTTGCTTCCTTAAGGTCGCCTTTATTTGAACCAATCCCAAACGGCATACAATACGTAACTTGGTTTTACATGAGATAAATATTGTGTATGCGATGTTTAAATCTCTATTATGGGCAAATTAAGATAAATTACTATGGATACATCTATTATTTCGGGTAAGAACCGGGCTTCTTCGCTTCTTGAGCTTTCTCTGGACTATAATGAAAAGGATCAGGTATTGGCAAGGTTTTCTGAATTGATCTGCCACATTTCAGGAGCATTGTACTCTCAGATCAATTTGATCGATGATGAAAATCAGTGGACGGTTGCAGAATGCGGAATGGAATTCGAACACATTCCGGTAGAAGAATCCATTTGTTATCTCACCATCAATAATGAAGAAATGTATGAAATTGAGGATTTTCGGGAAGACGATCAATTTCAGGTTCATCCACTTGTAACGGGATCACCTCATCTTAAATACTACTTAGGTTTTCCCTTTAAAGATGAAAAAGGTGTTTTTATCGGTTCTTCTTGCTTGCTGCATACGGAAACTCTTGATCTAACCGATCAACAAATACATAGCTTAAAATTAGTCAATCAACAGGTAGCTGATTATCTGATCCTGAAAAAGAGATCGAATATTCAATCAGAGAAACTCGCCAAACAAGAAAAGCTGATCACTAAAACCCACCATGACATAAGAGGTCCACTCTCAGGAATTATTGGGTTTTCCAGCCTTTTGGAAACAGAAATTGAGGATAAGAAAACTCTGAGAAATATTGGCATGATCAAAAAATCCGCTAAAAATCTGTTGGAATATGCGGAAAGAAGCCTTCAGTCTGAAATAGACAAGAATGAAAATCAGGTTCCTACTTTAGTATCAACAATCATTGACAGGGTAAGCGCTCTTTATTCCATGCAAAGTACCTTAAAGGAAATAGATCTGCTTTTTAATAATAAATGCAATGAGAGCTGCTCGATAAATACAATGGCATCTAATCAGATCATTAACATTATCGGAAACGTAGTATCTAATGCTATAAAATTCTCGCCTGTAGGAGACTCTATTGAAATATCTTTTGGTAAGGCTAAAGTAAAGGACGATAATTTCATTAAAGTTATCGTTGAGGATAATGGTACAGGAATTCCAAAAGAAAAGCTGGAAGCTCTGCATAAATTAGAACATGTAGAATCCCAGAAAACTGCCTCCGGTATACAGGGGTTTGGAATTGGTTTAGTAGAAGCCCTTCGTTTATTAGACCAAAAAGGTGGTAATTTCTTGCTTTTTTCTGCAATAAATGAGGGCACAAAAGTAGAGTTAAATTTCCCGGTTCAGGAAGAGTAGGCTTTTAAAATAATATTCAAAATATAGTTAAGATTTTCGGATATAATCCTTATATTTAAAGCCTTTTTCGGATACGAATTGAACGCAAAAACATCCAAAATCCAATGAAACGTACATTTCAACCAAGTAATAGAAAACGCAAGAATAAGCATGGCTTTAGAGAGCGTATGTCTACAAAAAACGGACGCAAAGTAATTGCAGGTCGACGAGCTAAAGGTCGCCACAAGCTGAGTGTTAGTGATGAGCGAAAAGGAGCAAAGTAACATAACTGTTGCTCCACCTCGTAGATTTACCTTACCTAAATCTCGAATCTTACGTGGTAAGCGAAACTTCCAGAATTTATTTTCTGGAACGGCGCTCATTAAATCACCATCGGTGAATCTTCGCTACACTACGTTTAATACTTCTGAGTGGGATTTTAAAATCGGATTTATCTCACCCAAAAAAACAGGCAATGCTGTACAAAGAAATAATGCTAAACGAGTTATGAGAGAATCATTTCGTCTGAATCAGCATGAGATCATCCAGGCCGTACAGGAGCAGGGAATTGGTCTTCACTGTGTACTCATTGCGCGCACTACAAACCTCAGATTTGCAGAAGTTCAAACTCATGTGGTAACTATGCTGGATGAACTCCGTAACCGACTGCTTTCTACAAATCAAACTATTTAAAACCGCAGACTTTTGGATAAAAACACCGCAACCGGACTTGGACTGATTTTTTTAATAATGGTGGCTTGGTTTGTTGTAAGCATGCCTAGCGAAGAAGAACGAGCAGCACAGATTGCGGAAAGGGCCAGACAAGACAGTTTAGCTCAAATCGAATCTGCGGAAAATGAAGAATTTACGTCTTCCGTAACTGATCAAACTCCATCTCAGCCAACTATCAGAGAGCAAGCTACTGATCAACAAGAAGCAAATGTACCCCAATCCGGTATATTTGCCAGCAGTGAGGCTACAGAAAGATCTGAATTTGTGGTTACCACTCCACTTTACACAGCGGTTTTCTCAAATAAGGGAGCCGGACCTGTTTCTTTTACGTTTTCAGAATATAATTCATGGAGCGGAGTTCCTTTCCAGCTGATCTCTGACTCAACAAAATCTGCATATAACTTTGGGTTTTTGACTACAGAAAACCTGAACGTAGATACTCAGAACCTTTTATTCAGTCAAATCACAACCGGTTCTTCTCTCACACTTAATGAAGGTGATACACGAGAACTCAAATATGCTCTTCAGCTCAAAGATGGTCGCCAGATAGTTTACACCTATACTTTCTTGGCAGATACTTATGAAATCGACTTCGATGTTCAATTCATTGGTGTCAGTGATTACATTATTGGAAGAGCTGTAGATTTCGGCTGGACATCAAAGCTGAATGTTTCTGAAAAAGATAAAAAGCAGGAAGGCATAGATGCGGCTGCTTATGTTTATCTTGGTGAAGAACTGGAAAAGTTTAAAGTTGATGAGCCGGGACGCAAGGAAGAGACTTTTAACGGAAATATTGATTGGTCGGCTACCAGAACAAAATTCTTTACTCAATTCATTAAGCCACTACATCAAACAGAAAGTGCTTATTTGACAGGTGAAGTTACCGGTGAAAACGACGATCCTTTAACAAAGCATAAGTACACCGCTTCAATCACCTCTTCCATTCCAAGTGATGGAGCTCTTTCTTATAAGCTCTTTGTTGGTCCTTTGAAATACTATGAGATCAAACAAGTAGATGAGCATGCTTATGACATGGTTGAAGTTGGATATAATTGGCTTCGCTGGTTTTCAGATCCCTTTGTTCGTTTTATTGTAATTCCTTTTTTCACATTCTTTAGTGGATTCATCAGTAACTATGGTGTACTGGTAATTATATTTGCAGCTGCTGTAAAACTGGTTCTCTCCCCTCTTACCTTTAAGAGTTATAAGAGTATGGCCGCAATGAGAGAGCTTCAGCCTCAACTCAAAGAACTGCAGGACAAGCACAAAGATAATCCGCAGAAGCAGCAGCAGGAAACCATGAAGCTTTATAAGAAGAATAAAGTAAACCCTCTGGGTGGATGTTTGCCTAACCTTCTTCAATTCCCGATCCTGATCACACTTTGGAGATTTTTCCAAAATTCTATTCTGCTTCGTCAGGAAGAATTCTTATGGGCAAGTGACCTTTCAGCCCCGGATTATATTATAAATCTGCCTTTTTCTATTCCGTTTTTAGGTGATGCAATTGGTGGTTTTGTATTATTGATGTCGTTAGCAATGGTATTTCAGAGCAAGCTAACCGGAGGAATGAGCGGAGGAGGCGGAAGCAATCCTATGGCTCAGCAAATGAAGGTATTGCAGTACATTTTCCCCGTTATGTTGTTATTCATTTTCAACAGTTTTGCTTCGGGTTTAAGTTTGTACTATCTGATCTTCAATGTGTTATCGATTGTACAGCAACTTTATATCAATAAAACGCTTGGGAAAGGGGAAGAAACAACACCTGCAAAAGCATAATTGTTTCAGGACCTTTTTGCGATCGTTTCAGAAGGCTGATTATTGTATTTTCAGCCTCATAATTTTACCCGATTGATAAAAAAATATCTTACAGATCTAACTCTTATTGGTGTTGCTGTAATTTGGGCTTTAAATTTCAGCGTTGTAAAAATAGCGCTTAATGAATTTGACCCATACAGCTTTAATGCGATCCGCTTTTTCCTTGCCTTTGCATTGCTCTATTATGCCGCCAAAAGAAAGGGTTTTTCCCTCAAAGTAAAAAAAGAACACTTCTGGGCTTTGGTAGGTATCGGTCTTATCGGAAACCTCCTTTATCAAATGTTATTTATAGTCGGAATAAACCTGACCAAAGCAGCTAATGCCTCGGTAATGCTGGGTACCATTCCAATTTGGGTGGCTTTACTTTCTCAGTTCTTTACGGATGAAAAACTTACAATTGTAAAATCTATTGGGGTGCTCTTCGCTTTTTCAGGAGTGGCTCTGATCGTTGCTGGTGGAAATAATGAGATCTCATTTCAATCTGAGACTTTTTTGGGCGATATCATCACTATTATTTCTGCAATCGTTTGGGCTGTTTACACTATACTATCCCGAAAGTATCTGAAGTTCTATAATTCCACTCAGTTTTCTGCATTTATGGCGCTTATTGGATTTATTTGTCTTTCATTGATCGGACTCCCATCACTGGTTCAAATAGATTGGAGTTCTATTTCTCCACAAGCATATGGAGGTGTATTATATTCAGGTACGCTTTCTGTTGGAATTGCCTACTTAATATGGAATAATGGCATTGTAAAAATAGGAGCCGTTCGCACTGCGACCTATCAAAATCTGGTGCCGGTTCTGGGATTGGTTTTTGGAGTGATTATTTTGGATGAAGTACTCACCCTATTTCAATATATTGGTGCTCTTTCCGTTATTGCGGGCATCGTAATGGCAAGACTCCCTGTATCTTTATACAGGGGTAAAATTAATTAAATACTTTATGTTCAAGCATCGCTTTTACACTCAATTTCTCGGCGTTTTATTTTTTCTTCTTATTCCTTCTTTACTTTCTGCTCAAAGAAACGGGCAAAATGAGGATGCTTTCAATTTCGACCTTACTAAAGCATTGCAGGGAATTTATTTTCAAGATCCGTTAGGTGCACAATTAGCTTCCAGAATTAAACCTCTTGAAGGTACCATTGACCGTGAAAGCTATGTATTAGGCTCAAACGACCTAATCTCTATTGAAATCGAGGGTACCCAAAAAATAATGGTTCGCGGTGTTCTCGTGAATTCTCAAGGCGATGTGATCTTACCATCTATTGGAGCTGTTTCAGTTGCTTCTCTTACTATTCCTGAAGCTGAAGAGAAAATTAAAACTGCAGGCGAAAGTTCTATAAGCAGTACTTCTGTCAGGATTTCCATTGACAGTCCTCGACCAATAATTTTTCATGTTACCGGAGGTGTTCCTTACCCGGGAAAATACCTGACTTTACCACAGTCAAGAATAGATCAGGCTATATTTTCATCCTTAACTTCAGGCAGCAGAGATTTATCAAACTCTATTCCTAATTCAAGTGATTTTCTCAAAAATGGAAATTACTCCTTCAGGTCCATCCAGATCTTTCATGCTGATGGAACTAAATCCGAAGCAGATCTTATAGAATATTTCCGGACCGGTGATCTGTCGAGCAATCCTTTTGTTAAGGACGGCGACTTGATCAGTGTTACTCCAACCAATCGTGAAACTCCAAAGGTTAGTATTTCCGGAGCGGTAAAAGCAGACTTTGAATTCGAGTATAAAAAAGGAGACACTCCAGCTCTTATACTGGAACTTGGCGGTGGCTTTGAAGAAGTTGCTGATACCTCTAAACTTTATATTTATAGAAGAGGCGTCACGGGAATTGAACAAATCGTTGTTGAGCCCGATAACTGGGATTCTTTTCAACTGCTCCCAAACGATAGGGTTATTGCTCCATTTGGAGATGAATTTGATAAATCAGCTTCGGCATGGGTTTATGGTGAAGTAAATATTCCGGGAAATTTCCCAATTGAAAGCGGAGCAACAACAGCGCTCGAGTTATTGCAAACGGCTGGTGGTTTATCCCCTGACGCATTGCCGGCCGCAGCATACTTAGTACGAAGTGGTGGACGTAAAAATGAAATTCCAAATCAGTTCAATGCCGATTTGATGAAAAGAACTTCTGATCAATACCTTCAGGGACTCGAGTATTTGGATGCAGAAACTAAACTTTCTCAAAATCAGGTTTTTATTGACCTTACTGACAATTCACAGCTACAAGGGTTAAGGATCTTTGACGGTGACCGACTTTACATTCCTAAAGATGATCAAACCATCTTTGTATTTGGTCAAGTCAACAATCCGGGATATTTCGGATACTCGGGCACCAAAACTGTAAATGAGTATATCACACAAGCCGGAGGGTTTGCGCTTTCAGCTGACAAAGAACGGATCTTCATATTGAAAGCAGGTAATGCGACCTGGTTTAAAGTTGGAGAAACAGAGCTAAGCTCCGGAGATAAGATCTTTGTTGATCGGCAGCCTGTTGAAGAGCTTAATGCTCGCAGGGCTTATGAAATTCAAAGAGCTCAACTCAAAAATCAGCGAACTCAGTTGATCATGACCGGTCTTACTACCATTAC
>Ga0098052_1000965_pt1 | contig 18106 bp, 8 predicted proteins | sample 15_taG_FD_81591 | JGI IMG/M metagenome (GOLD analysis project Ga0098052, IMG submission 81591) | Marine viral communities from the Subarctic Pacific Ocean - 15_ETSP_OMZ_AT15312 metaG | ecosystem: Environmental > Aquatic > Marine > Oceanic | place: Pacific Ocean | collected 2015-01-18
CATTTCTTCGGCTAGGGCGTCCCTATCCGCATCGGTTAGGGCTCCATCCTCGGCCAGATGGATTACCTCATGGACGACATTCTTTTCTATGATATTGAATATCCTCCCATCTTGGATTGAAGCATCCAGTTCACTGGACGCAGAGGCCAAGACCTTGGACCTATTGATGAATATGGTCTCCTGACTTTCCCCACTTTCGGGGTCTAATACCCGACCTTGGGCGTACACTTTATTGGGATAGTTCTTGAACGCCCCCGCTTCAGCTTCCTCCTGTGTGTCATAGTACACAACGTGTACATTGCGGGGTACGTTATCCGCAACGGCACGGTCGATCAGTCGGTTCACCGTCCGCTGCTTATCGGGAGTAACGAATACTTCTTCAGTCCCATCCAGTTCCGCAATCAGGGACTCCTCCTGTTCACGGGAAACCCTGTTCAATTCCGCAACGAGCTTATCGTAACCCCCCTTGTGAGAATCACGGGCCTCCAGTTCTTCACCAACTCGTTCAGCAATGTCCTTGAGAACACTGTCGTAGACCCGCTTTGCCGGTCCAGCCCCCCTGAAGTTAGCAAACTCAAGAAACGATTTCAGGGCGTCTTGCATCTCCTTGTCCACACGGTTTGCACCTGTGAAGAAGTTTACAATGGCATCAATGGCCCTGCGGAAAACGCTGCGGCTACCATCTGCCAGTGCCTTCATGGACGACTGGAAATCCGAGGAGGTGAGCAGAGTGACAAAGAACTCTTCCTCCGTAGCGGAGTCCATCACCTTGTCAATAAGCGGATCAGATACCCCCCGCTTCTTAGCCTTGGCCCACTGGGCCTTGGCTCGATCAAACACAACCCGCATCTGTGTCCGTGCAGCCCGTTGTGCGGGGGTGAGATCCGCATCAGGGATGTTGCTCAGCTTGTCATAGAGCGCGTGGAACGATTCATGAAGCAGGGTAGAGGATACGCCTTTGCCATACCGCCCATTGAGATTGAGCGTAACCCGCCCCGAAGAGTAGAACCCCGCTCGCTCCAGCTCCCCTTCAATGATGCTGAAGTCCAGCCCCCTGAGAACACCCTCATTTTGTAGCAACAAGGTTGCAGCGAGGGCGTTAAGGCGATCTGCTCTCTTGGTGCCTACACTGTAGTCGCCATCCGCGATCATGCGGAGGGCTTTGATGACAGATTCGATGTCCCCGTCTACCAGTCCAAGATCAGCAATATCTTGGCGGTTGAGTTTCCGAACGGCGGATGCGTGTTTTGCATCGGCAAAGGATGGGGCGTTCTTGATGCCCTCTTCTACCAACTTAGATATGACACTAGCTGACTCATGAGTAGCTAAACCTCCCACGAGCCCCGTGCCCCCGTAAACATTCTGAAGGTCACCCAGCGCGTCAGCAGACAGCGGTTTAACTAGGCCGGTGGCCTGAAGCGCCATAAAGGCGGCAAGCCCTAGTTCATTGCCTACGGTAGCGGCTCCAAAATCATGGGCTAAATCCCTCCGCGCTTTCGCTATGTCTACTATAAATGAATCAAGCTCAACTTGACCCCCCTTTATCTTGGGCGTCTTCAGGAACCATGAGGCTATGTTAACTGCAAGGCTGTAAGGATCGGAGGACTTCTCTATGATACCCTCTCTGCCCTTGCCCCCAAAGACTGTGCTATAAAAACTAAATATAGCGTCGGCAGCTTCTTTGCTGTAATGCTCGTTGGGTTCTCCTTCCGGGTCAGCGGGTGGTGTAATAATGGTGCGTAACGCCGCCTTTACTTCTTCTGTCCATTTCGTAACTGACTCCTTGGATAGCTTGACCTCGCTAGGTTTGTTGCCCGTAGTACTTTTCTTTGTGCGCCTCCTCCTTTCGGCCTCCGCTATAGCTTCTTCCTGTGCTATTGTGGTATCGTCTTCCTCATTTTCAAGCAGGCTTTTTTGCCCCACAGTTTCGGCTCGCTCTGCGTCTTGTCTAAGCTTTTTAACCCGGTTCTTTTCACGAGCTATAATAGCCTCGCGCGTGGGGTAAAAGTTCGGGACCGTCGTCGACTCCCCCTTCTTCGTTTTGGTCGTCGTGTTTCTCGTTAGCGCGGGAATTTTCTCTCGCGCTTTGTCGAGTACAAACTGTACTGGATCGGGATCACCCGCCTCTTTCCGCGCCCGCTTGTTGGCGTGGTTTTGTGTAAATAGGAACTGACTAAAAACAAAAGCGAGGGTGTTGACGTCACCTATAAAAGCCCCCGCTTCATTGATAGTAGGATTGACGCCGTTTTGCTTGGCGGCGAGAAGGGCCTTCTCAAGAACTGCTTTGCCTTCTTCATTCAGATCAAGGGCGACTTCACTTTTAATGAGATCCTTGAACACCGACTCCAGACTTTCCCCTGACTCCTGCGCCTGCTGCACACGCTGAATTATGGCTGTTTCGACTATCTGGCGACGGGCGTCTATTATCAGCGAAGATACCATTGTTTGCAAGAGATCCGCTTCATCCGTTCCCCCGCGCGCAAGCCCCGCAGCTCCCCCAGTCAACGCTTTATGCTGCTCAACGAGCGTCTTTAAGACGGGGATCGCTGCGGCGGGGTCGGAGTTTACAGCCTCCATTAGGTCATCTTCAACCTGCTGCATGGACTCCTCTCGGAAATCCACATCAGTAAGCTCCTCCAGTACTCCAGCGGGTTGCGCGGTACTCTCCTGACGAGGGGTATAGCGCACGTTAATCTTGAGCGCCGCGTTGAGGAACTCCCATAAGATATTTACCTTATGCCCCTGCTCAGTATCTATTGCTATGTCTCCCAGCGGGGTGTCATCGTCTTCGGTTTTATTATCTGTTACTCGGGTACGGGACGCGGCTGTCCAACTACCGGAATCGGAGTCTTGTGTGAGTTCCCCCGAAGGATAGAAAATAGCTTCTACCGGATCGGCCTTAGAGGCTTGTTTTCGCCCGTCGGCATTTCGGAAAGCGGGGTTGATTGCGACCCCAGACGGTAGCGTATTAGGTATTGGGATATTCGTATAGGGCAGTTTTGAGAAAACGTGCCGCATACTACGCGGGTCATTATTAAATAGGATGACTCGTTCATTAGTGGCAGGGCGGCTTTCGGTATCAAAGATACCTCCCGCGGTATCCATGATAGAGAAAATAGGTACGTTGGGATTATTCTTCAGGCCGATCCCAATCTTGTCGGAGCGTTCCGTTTTTATGGTCGCCGCCTGATCGGGGCCTATACCAAAAAAGTCTATCAAAAGTTTGCGCGTTATCGGTTTACCCTCAGCCGTAAGGGCTAGTGACTGGTAAATATCTTGGATTCCCGCGTCAATAGTGCTGGCTACAACTTGGCTGTTCGGCCCATTCAACTTAAACTCACTGGGGATACCGCGTATTCCCACTCCTGCTCTGGAAGCTTGCCCCCGCGCATGGGCTCCGCTCAAGATACGGTTTTCTATGAAGGCTTGGACTTCAGGAGGGAACCTTCGTGTTGGGGGCTTTGGAGGTTTACCCGTCACCGGGAGCGGTTTGCCATCAACCCAGTCCTTGTAAAGTTGTAAGAAGACCTCTTTTCCTAGGCCCTGTCCTGTACGGGGGTTTGTTCTGTTCCTTGCATGAGCGGGGAAGTCGGGTCCCAGCTCTTCACCAAAGTGAGCGACTACCGAAAGCATATCGTCCCAGAAAGCCTTCTGCGATTTGCGAAACTCAGTGCCGTCAGTAACTTCCCAGCCATCAAATATCGGGTCGGTCATTGAACTTTCCAAGTCTTCCGCGTTATCAACTGGGTCCCAGATTTTCTTCTCCCCGAATTCCTGAGTTGACAGATACCGTCCTTCCTTCTCCCACTGATTGAACAACATATCGTAGAACACCGCGGGGAAGGGATGGAGCTTCTTATTCTCCTCATCGCTATAATATATTATTTTCCCTACCGCTGTATCTGGGTGCACCCCCTCCACGGTGGGGGTGTCTGGGGCACCCTCCGCAGTTACAGCCGCTAACGCAGTTAACACATCTTGCCGGTATTCGCCCTTGTCTCTCAACATCCGGTCAAAACTAGCGAGGGCCTCCTTTTTAGTTGTCTCTCTCGCGTCATTCCAGAGCAACCTTCGCACCTCGTTAACCCCAGCATCGTCATCGAGGTTATCGACGCCTTCGCGCCATTCTTCCATCTCGTCAATTTCTTTATCCAACTGTGCAACCTTGTTGGCAACCGTTTCCTTATTAACTGGACTCCCATCAGGAAGATAAAGTTCCCCATCAATACGGTCCACATTACGGCGTTGTATAGCCGCTTCCAAATCAGCATTCTCCACGGCGGGGGTGTCTGGCTCAACCTCCTCAAACCCATCAATCAGCCTCTTCGCTTGCAGCGCATCATTGATTTCCTCCTGCGAGTATGTATGGAAAGCGTGTTTACGGGCGAAAGCTGAAGCCGAAGACTCCATCTCCAGCCGCTGCGCCGGGTCCATCGAGTCCATGCCGGGGAGCTGCACCCTCCCCTTCTTCATCCTTGGCCCCTCAGTCTTTACTCTTTCATTGATAATGTGAACCAGTGCCTCTTCGCGGGTCGGGGGCTCAACAAGTATCGCGTCCAGATACATTGAAGTCTTTACAGTATCTCCATCGCTGTCCTTATATGTTACGTTTATTGTCTTCCTCTCAACGTCCTTTCCGTCCTGCCCGTATTTGGCGGTCGTCCCCGGGCTAACATATTTCACTGGCCTCCCCGTTGTCGTATAGACCGTAGACCCTGCCTCAAAGTCGGGGGCACCACGCTGTATCTCCTCCTCAAGTTTGCGTATGCGATCCAAGAATCTCTTGTGCCACTTCTTGAAGTTCTCTTCCTCGCTGGGGTCCTTCGGCTTCAACCCCAATTCAGTAGTCCTGAACGCTTCCAGCTCTTCGGTCAATTTAGCGTGGTCCCGAGCGCCATCATAAGCTTCCCACATTTCAGCATCCTCGCTGAGTTCTGCAATATGATCTTCTACAGGAGAAGGAACGTCTTCCCCCTGAATAAAGGCAACTTCACTAGACAAGTCAAAGGGATCGAATGGCACATTGAAATGCGTGAACCTCTGCATGGCGAACGACTCTATGGGAGTAAAAGGTCTGTATTCAGCAAGTCTAGCAGGGTCAGTAATGAGCCCTGACTTGAGTTGCTCCCCGTCGACCCCCGAGAACTGGTTGGCTGTCGGATCAATGATGTCTCCTTCCGGCCCTTCCAACCAAGCATGGTGAACCATGTTGCCCCGTGCATGGTGTCCCTTGACGATCTTCCAATCCGGGTATCGTTCAACGACTTTCATGGAACACTCATAACAGACCCCAAGCGTCCCCCCTTTTTGTGCTTCTCTTGCTATCTCCAAAGCGAAGGCTTCGACTTCCTCCACGGCTTTCTTCTTAGCTCCCGTCTTCCGCTTAGGCTTAGGCTTAGGCTTAGGTGGCTTAGGTGGCTTACCGAAGCCCTCGATACCTTCAGCGATTATGTCATTAACTTCCTTGACCCTTGCTGCGCCCTTGGCCTGCCTGTCCTTGAGTTCATGCCCAAGAACCATGATTTCCAGCTCCATCGCGGCGCGTTTCAAGCCTTCAGCTCGCGCCTTGTCGCCCAGAGGATGGAAGTCGATTACAGTGAACCCACTTTCCTCTGTATAAATACTGTTGGAGTGCTTCGGATCGAGAATTACCCCCAATTCAAAAGCTCTTTTATATATTCGTACCAGCTCAAGTATATGCTCTTTCGTAGGGGTAGCCTGATCTGGCTGGACGCCTTCGATGAACTGCGTAGCTATAAATACGCCCGGTTCAGCCGCAACAAGTTGTTGGAATCCTTTCTGGCCTATTACTTTTGTAAGGGCTTCAATTTCTCCAACTCCTGCAGTGGGACCCCACTTATCTGAGAATATCTTGATGGCGATATCGCCATGTCGGAATACATGGCGGCCACCCCTACCCCCGACGTATTGTAGTCCATGCTTCGCAGCAAAGGCTTCCCAGTCTGGTTTTTTCTTTTTGGCTTCCGCTGAATATTCAGGGTGAATACCCTGTACGAGGGCGAGGACATCGGGGGCATCAAAATCCGCTCCGCCCTTCTCATCAGTATCCTCAGTGAGTGCGGCCCGCTTCTCGTTCAGCTTCAGCTTCTGCTCAAGATAAATAAGGAGGTTGCCTAAGGCGGTGATCTCCTGCTGGCGGGCTTCGCTATCTTTCGTAGTCTTTACATTACTAAGCTTAGTTATGTCCTCCTTAAGTTGAGCAATAAGCTCAGCTGTTGGTGCAGTGGCCCCCTTAATATATTTGCGCGCCTTGGATACCTTACCGTAAGCCCTTTTCTGCTGCGCTATCGTTGTAAGATCCGCAAAAGTCTGCTCTAGAATTCTAAGCTCTTCTGCAAGTTCAACCTCCTGCTCAATCAGCGTGGCTAAAGATTCGGCAATCTCAGGAGAGACGCGAATCGTGTCCATAATCATGCGGACTTGCTCCGCTGCGTAGTCTAAGGCTTTCTGCTCACTCCAACCTCTTCCTCTCGCCAACCGAGCGAACCGGTCAGCCATCTCCTGTTTTTCATCAGGAGTTACTGTAGACTCACCCGTTCCTGAGGGCTCCTTAAGGGCCTCTCTATCGGCTGCCGCTTGAAAAACTTTCCCTAAAGCCGTCTCCAATTCCTCAGGGGAAGCGGCGTCGAAGGCCGCGGCAGCGTCTTCTTCGGTTCTGTTAGTTCGTATCTGCTCAACGAGAGCCTCGTAGCCATTCTTCCTCTGGTTAGCGACCTCGGAATCCGTGGTTGGAGGGGCGTTGTCCAAGAGACGTTTCAAAGCGCCTAAGGCATTAGACTTCTGGACCGCGGACGCCTTGGAAGGATTTCGGATTACATCAAGGTGCTCCGCGATATCTGCCGTGGTAACGCCCATAAAACCGAGGGCTTCTTCTACGAAGTCTCCTTCAGGGGCGGTAGGTTTCCCCGTCAGTAACGTGTTAAGCTCCTCTATCCGATTATTCTGCTCGTCAGTGCGGGCGTCGGTATCCAGCAACGCTTGTAACTCGTCCTGTAACGCACCAAGTTCCGCGTCTTCCTCAGTTTCTGGTTCAATAGCAGGGGTTTCGGGAGTTCCGTCCTTCGGTTTAGGGGCCGCATCCTTTTTAGGCAGGGCTGTTGCGGGCATATCACCAGCCGCCTGCCGCATTGCGATCAAAATTTCCTCCAGTGTCTGGGCCGTCTCAGGACTGCCTGACTCTTCAAGGGCTTTGCGAATTTCTTTCTCAAATCTACGGGCGACAGTGAATTTAGCTGCCTCTTCCCCTCGTCCGCCACGCCCCTGAAAGGCGGCTGCGCCTTTAGCTACCCCACCCCCGGCGGCACCAAGCACCGCGCCATAAGCCGCGCCCATCATTCCCTCATGTACACGCTTCCTGAACGGGAGATTATCCTCATTCGCAGAGGTGCCGGATAGTTGCCACGAACGGGTAAACGAATTCAAGAAAGCATCAAGTCCTTCCTGCCCCGCTTCCCCAAAAGTAGAAGTAACCACTGGACCCTTAAGAATCTGGAGGGGGCTTCTAAGTTCAGCAAAGCCTTTCTTTACGATTCTATTAACGACGTCCCTTGCAAAGGGCGCGAAGCCGAGGTAAGGTTTACCTCGGAGACTTTCAAAAACCTTGCGTACGTTCCCAACGGTCGCTCTTCCTGCGGCCCACGTTTCAAGACCACCTAGGCCCATGCCGTGAAGCCCCAGAACCAGTGCTCCGGTTATAGTCCCCGCAACAGCGCCCCCCATGAAGGCGCGTTCGTGCCGCTCTTCTTCGGTGAGCGGCTTACCGTCGGGTCCAGTTGCATCTCGCAAAAGATGGTAGATGGTTCCGTATGTAGAAGAAGCCGATCTACTGAACGCGGGTGCAAACATAGTGGCCCCCCGCACTGTTTTACTTAATCTTGTCGCGTGCCCCGCAGCCATAGCGTCGAGGGCGTCCATAGCCGCCTTTGATCGAAGCTCGGGGGGGAGCACGGCTCGGGGGGACGTTCCCCGCAATTTTGCCCCCTTCAAAGGATGTAATAAGGTCCTTGCGCCCCGCGCAACGTCAGATCCGTGACGCGCTACCGCCCCATAATATTGGGGCGGGAGCACAGACCCTTTCACAGACACTAGAGGCGTCCCATCAGTATGGAACATCGTGGGCCGCTTAACTCCTTTGGGGAGAGGGCCAACCATCTTGACTAGATCCGCTTCCTTAAGAGACTTAGCTGAGTGCAATGTCTTGATGTACCCACGTAAATAAAGTTGTTGTAGCGATGAATCCAAGGTCTGATCCTTGGCCGCTTGGGTGAGCATTCTCCGCATACTCCCCCCGAACACACTGTTGACGTATCCTCTAGCAGTGGTTTTAAACCCATACTTACTCAAGGCCGCGCCCCCATATGCGGCCCCCAACGGCCCCCCAGATGCAACACTTAAAAGACCTGTAGCTGTGATATCAACCACAAGAGGCATGGCCATAGCTGCAGCGTTTTCCCAGAAAGAGAACTCTCCCCCATATAGCTCCTTCGCCCTCATGGCTGTTTCCCGTTCTTCGGCGCTGGTTTCCAGCATATGAGACCCGAGATGCCGTAAGTCCTCACTAAAAACTGACCCCAACACAACAGCCCCCAGCCCCACAAGATCCCCGCCCGCGTACTCAATCTCCCGGCGCATACGCCGCCAAAATAATTTCCCCGTGATCCCCTCATCAGCATCTAGGAAACCTTGGACAATCTTATGGAACTTCTTATTGGAGTTATCTGGATTCTTGGCACCGGCACCGGTGGAATATGCAACCCACTCTTTCCGCATATCGGAATCAAGGAGTGTGCTGGCTATGCTGTCTCCATTGTCTATGAAGTACTTGTCACGTGACCGCCTCAGGTATTCCTTGGAGTAACCTTCTGGTGGGGACTCCATCATATTACGGAAATCCTTGCCCGAAAGAAAAAGGTTACCGTGGAGCACATTGTGCCTATACCCAGCAGCAATCACGTTACCGGCGTGTTGTTCCTCGACATCCTTGTCGAACCAGAACTTGGCGGCTCCCCCACCGTAGGCCCCCGTGGTAGCAACGTATTGCAGGGCTTTTAACTTTACTTCATCGCTGTAGTGCTGCCGCGTAGAAAACACTTGGTCGAATATGCCCAGCAATTTGCCATAGTCTTGTGAATAAAGAGTGCCGCCCTCCCCAAAGTCGTTCAGCGTGCCCAAATCAAGGTTGGCACCACGACCTATCTCACCCCCCATATGCCCCAGAACTTCCTTGGTACGCGGTGAAATGGTTGTCCCCGCGGGATCATCCTCAGATATGGCAAGCCTAAATTCAGGAACACTATCCTCAGGACGTTTTAGGTTTTTAGTCATGTACACAATTTCACCAATCATTGTGTCCATTTCCTTGGCGAAATCCTCGTTGTTACTGACCAACACCCCGATATCCCGTACGGCGTGTTCAAAATTATGTAGCCTCACCGCAGGTAGGCCGGTACGCTCATCCTTCTTCTGCAGAAATTTAAGTGCGGCGTCCTTATACTGAGGCTCCAATAACCCCTGCATAACGCTGGAGTTAACTGCATCTTTATAGCCCTCGGCGGGTATTCCGTCGTGCGCCGCTAAAGTAATTTCCCCGTTTTCCAGCTCTTCCTGAATAATACCAACCTCGCCGCGCGCCAAGGCTTGTCGGGCATATATGGGCCACGCGCCCCCAACATAATTCTCTACCAGTGGTGTGTACGTATCCAGTGTAGCTTGTTCAGAAGGACTAAGAGTCCAGTCCTCAGGAAATGAGGCTACCTCATCAATGGTCGTGTCCCCCCGTCGTTGCGGGGCGGGTTTGGGTCCTTGGATCTTGGCCTGTTTGTCGTACACCCGCTTGTACTCAACGGGGTCGAAACCCATCTCATCTAGCTGAGTACGTGTGTCATCGGGGGCCGCGGATAAGGAAGCATAGTTGTTACCTGCAAACAGTCTCCCCAGTTTCTCCTCGTATGGGACCTCGTAATATTTTTTTCGGACCTCTGTGTAAGCCTCGGGGCTGAATGTATCAAAGTTCTTGGCTACAGACTCGTACTGCTTCTGCGTGAGATATTTTTCTTCCTCCGCTGAAAGATAATACCCGCGGTCCTTGCGAGCATTATTAACGTAATCGTTGTACGCGAGGCTTAGGTCTGTATTGTTATCAAGCGGGATAGCTATCCCACGATGATTAACAGGAGATTGTTCTTTCCATTCATCAAAGGAAAGGAGGTTATTAAGCTGAGTCAACGCCATGCTTAAATATATGTTAGTGTTTTAATCGAAGAGATCGTCCGCCGTCTTTTTTCCTGCGGGGTCAAGCCCACCTGACTGAAGAGTATCAGCGCCAATCTTGTTGGCCGTTTCGTCTATCTCTCGTTGGTCTTGTATTGCCGCCCTTTCAACGGCGGCGAGAAGCTCGTTCACTTTCTGGTCGTAGGGCATCTCGGCTTCAGGTGAATCATCTTTACTCTTAAAGCGGGGCTCCACGCCCACGCCCCCCGGAACCCTTATGTCAAATTTGGACGAGTCCTCTGGATCAGTTTCAACACGGGAATTCAGAAGCACCTCAAGGGCCTCCTTGTTGAGACCAAACTCGCGCCGTAGCTCCGCTTCGTTATCAGCGAGGGTACCTGAAAGCGACCCGTCATCTTCACGCTTGATCGCATCGGGGGAATAAAACTTAAACCGTGCAAGTATTACTCGCCGCACATAATGTGGGTCGTAACCCGCTCGGGCCTCTGCAAGAGTCATCCCTTGAAACTCAACGGCAGTATCCTTAAGACCTACAGGGTTCACGACCAGCTTGAGGAAGTCATCTATCTCTTTCCGCCTATACGTAATATTGCTCCGCTCTCGTTTAAGTTGTGATTCCCTCGATCTGAGGATATTTTCCATCTGCTCGGTACTTGTATTACCCGCTTTGTAAGACTCTGCAGCGCCTTGCAAGGCAACCTTCTCTTTGTCCCCCAGTGTTTGAGAATGCACAAGGACATCCTGTACCCGATTATTTATAGAGACATTCCTTTTACCCCTAGTTTCAGCACGGGTGATCTCTTTTTCGATGTCAGAGAAAATGTTATCGAACATCGCAGTCACCCCTGCGTCGTTAATAGTGCGTAACTTGTACTGGGTTTCGGGGCGGTTAAGAGAACGGCGCAATTCATCATAACCACGGCGTTTTTCCTCAACAGTCCTGAAGACATTCCGCTCAGCTAACCCGGCTATCTGTCTCGCGCCCTCTTCAGCAGTTATGCCTAGAGCTGGGTGGGAAGGATCTTCCCCCATTCTAACTTGTTCCTCTATTTCCTCCGCGTCCGCCCTAAACTGGGCGTCCGTGTAAGGCCCCATTATTACCTCATCTTTGAACCGCACAAACTGATCGTACTGATTAAACAGTTCTCGCTTGAACTCGGCATCGCGCTTTGCTTCAGCGGCTTTCTTGTTTGCGTCCTGTATAGCGGTTAACTCCCGCTGCGCTCTAAGACTTGCAAGCTCCCTTTTTTCCGCGTCGTCCGTTATCTCTTGGTAGATTTTAGTTATTGCCGCTCGGCGCGGGGCAATCTCGCTCTCGTCCACGGCGCGGAGCTGCCGCCGCTCAGTCTCAGTAAGGTTTTGGTCGAAACCAAAGTTGTTTTTCAACGCCCTTACGCTCCTACTAAAATCAGGTTCAGCCATTGTATCAAATATCGCGGGGCGACTTATTCGGCAACGTCGAGATTTCTCTTAGCGGCCTTGGCTCTCTTTAGAGCGGCCTTTGCGTTTATCTTCGCGGTTTTATCCTTCATACGTTGCGCCTTATCCAGCTCCGCGTCTTCTCGGGCGACTTCTTTCTGCTTTTCCTGTAGCCGCATTCGTTGTTCCTGTTTCAGGATGCCCCCACGTGCTTTGCGGGCCGCAAATTTTGCCTTGCGGTGCTCTCGCGCGCCCGCAACATCTCCCGCTCTGAAAGCCCCACGTTCCGCGGCCCCGTGAGCGGCTGCTTCGGACGAAACGGAACGCGTTTCCCCCATCTTCCCTACCGATCCGGCAAGCCTAGTGTTGCCGCCAAACTCTGCTTTTTGCATCGCATCTTGCCTTTCCAAACCGGGGGTGTCTGGGCCGTCCCCCATCTTGCCCCCAAAGTTTTTAAGACTTTTCTTGCGGAGTTCATCCCGCTTAGAGATAAATTTATCTTGCCGCTCCTGTCGTTCTTTCCGTTGAGCTTGGGCAAAATCTCTCTTCTCTTGTCGCCGCGTGGCAAGTTTGTCAGCCAGCGTATCCTTTTTCCCCCCATACAGCTCGCCAATGTAACCCCCCACAAGATCACCCGCGGACTTAGACATATCAAAACCAACCCGAGACTGGATCAGAGACGCCCGCGGGTGCTCAGATTTCTTAAATAGATCTCCCAAAGAGGTGGTTCTCATCGTCTCCTCAGTCATTCCACCGCGCCGCATCCTTTTTAGCGCCTCTGCCATGCGCTGCCGCGCAACATTCTGTGTGAGTTCGGCCATGCCGTATACTATATTTCAGGGAATATAAGTCAATCCAGCAATACTGCGTCGGGGTTGCTTAACGCCCCATTCAACTGCTTGATGGTCACAGGCGGGCGAACAGGCCCAGAACCCGACTGGGGTGGGTCAATCGCTACAAGGCCGAGACGCTGGCGCGCGCAATCAAGAGCTAGAAATGCGGCGTCTGCCAAGTCGGGGCTCCTGCCGAAACGACCCTTGAACTCAGGCTTAGGCTCGATCTTCACCTTGAGCGACCCCGTCTTAACCAGATCGTAATTGCGCCCCGTGATCTCTTGTGCCAAGTCTGGTCCCACCCCGAACACCTGTTTAGTCCTCATCAATTCTTTTCCCACGAACCACATCTCGGATACACGGTTCGTGTACATCTCAGCCCCCGTTAGTTTGCTACTCAGGCTGACCCGCTTGTCACTGGGCTTACCCCCAAAACTTACCCGCAGAAATGTACCTGCCCACTCTCCCGCCAACACATCACAAAAAGGGGCTCCCGCTCCGGTAGCGTCAACCGCTACATTCTCGGGCTGAATTTTCCGTTTCTCGCAATGTTCCTTGATCTGCCGAACGATTTGATAAGTCCGTGGAACGGCCTTATTAGTCGCGTCGTCATTCAAATGAATTGCTTCACCGAACTCTATTACGTATTGACCGGATTTATCATACCCAACCGCCGCAGTATACAGAATCGTACGGTCGCCCCCATTGGTGAACGCGGGGTCGCACCCAGCTATGTACACAGGTTTACTGGCCCACTCTACTTTGTTCATGGCCCCGCAGGTAGATAACTCAGATTCGCTGTAGATTCCGGTGGTTTCGTCTGAATCAAAGAAAACCGCCCGTACCATCCGCATATACCCCCGCGACTCCATCCCCAGCAGAGCCTTATCCTCATCGAGTTTTTCCTGTGTCGGTAGCCACGGATACAGTGTCTCCCCCGCCACGATGTTGGGGGACCGCTCCCCGTCCAACCGCAGGTAATGCCCACCCCACTTTGTCTCCCAATTATCGTATGTATTAGTATCCACCGAATCCCACCCCTCTTTTGGCTGGGACCAGATACCAAAAGCGTCAAACCTGCTGTTGGGGTTCGACATCCCGATGAGTTGGAACTCAGGGTTTTTGGAAAGGTTGGTCAATCCAGCCTGTAGAATAGCCTCAGACAGTTCTGACAATTCGTCCCCAACAAGAATCACCCGCTTCTGCTTAATCCCGATGAACTTACCAACTGCTTCCCTCGTCTTGGATTTTTCAGCAGAGATAAGACTAAGCCCCGCCCGTTCAATAAGCGTCCCCTTCTCATCCACATAAGCCGCGTTCCCTATCGAATCCCTGATTTTAACCGGAGCCCCTTCAATGACAGTTAACAAAGACATCACCGATCCCCAGATACGTTTGCGCGCTTCACGCAATGTGGTGGAAGTCATCAACACCAGCGTGTCCTTTGGCTGGGACAACCAGTTTACTATGCCCCATGCCGCCATCGTGTGAGACTTACCGGATGAAGCCGACCCACCAATCGCCAAGTACTTATGCTCAATGGCGCACCGAATCATTTCTTCCGCCCACGGATGGCGCACCATCAGCTTTTCGGGCAAGTCCGCATGATTCCACAACTCATCACATACCCTCCAAAAGTAATACTCTTTTGCCTTGGCATGGGTGTGGTGAGCGAACCCATAAAGTAAAGCGGTTATTAAACTGGTCGGGGGAATCAATAACCCACCTATGTCCATTCGCTTGGACTTAGGATCAATTCGTGGTTCTAGTATCTGCTTGAAGGTCTTCTTCTTTGAAGCCATAATTAAACCACAAAGTAATTACCGTTCTTGTGAGTGACAACCCCAAAGACGATCTAAAGCAAAGGGCTTTAGAGATGCACAATAAGAACTACAAGATGAACGTCATCGCGCGTGAGCTTGGAGTTCATGCTGGAACTGTACGGCGATGGTTCAAGGCAATGGGGCTCCCTCCAAGAAAAGGGGGTAACATCCCCCATAAGCCCGTCGTAAGTGAGGAGCCCCCCGACGACCAACTGGCGGCAGACATCGACGATGAACTCCACAACATGACAAATGAAGCTATCCTTTGTTCCCAGCACGACGCGAGAAAAGACGAGGATCATACCATGATGGAGATCGCGGAACGGCAAACGACGCCCGCAGACAAATACCAACATTACATAGCTGCCGCGGGGATTAAACTCCTACGTGACAGTGTCACTAACCTGCGGGGGCCGAAGACCGTAAGAGAATTATCAGAACTGGATCAACTAATCCGGCGGAACCTCGGACTCAACGCAAAGGGGGGTGGGGCTAGCACCATGCAAATCGACATCTCTATCCTTAACAACACCAAGGCAGATCGTGGGGGTGGGGCCATACGCCCCAAGAAAGTCATAGATATTGACCCAGACAATGATTAACAACTTCGACGATTATGACGCTGGTAGAATGGACGACCTGTCCTTTGACAGGAGCGCATTCATGAACGCCCCGTCGAAACCAGTCAAGGCCCCTGAAAAACCCTTCATTCTACTTGCGGAGTTACAAGATGCACTAATCGGCGTCATCGAGGGGGCGGACACCCACCCGCGGGCCTGCTACAGCACCGATATGGTTAAAAACATACTACGTGAAAAACACGACTTATCAGAAGAGCTGGCGCAAGAAGCTATAAACACTCTGATTAGAACTTACTTAGGCCCTTCGACGCCATGTTTTCTGGACACCAGTATCCTTGCAGATGAATGAAATGTTCCAGAATAGAGTTAAGGAAGAGGAACCGACCGCGATGATACGGGTACAACTACCTGATATTAACGACTTCAAGTTCAAGAAAGTAGCTCTAGTAGGCCGCTTCTATCGAGTTGTCCCCAAGACAGGAAAAGAAGTGGCCTTCCTTAGATGTCTGCAAAAGAACATGGATCTTTTCGTTCCCCAATCCGGTAATGGTCTGTTAGTCTCAGCTAGGCTGATAGACCAGTTCGGGTAACGAATGATTGTAGGTGTAGACAACGGATTGGACGGAGGGCTATGCGCCATCTCAAAACACGACGGCTCAATAATAGACAAGATCCCAATGCCTTGTCTCCAACGCTCCAAGAAACGGGAGATAGACATCCGTAAGGTTAACAACTGGTTGACCGAACTCTGCACCCCTTTCGAGCTGGCCATCGAAGAACCGCTAGCCCACGCCAAAAGCTCGCAAGCGGTGCGCTCAATGGCAATTAGCTTCGGGAAGCTCTTGGGGATGGCTGAGTCACATGACTATGTAGTCAAGAGGGTCAGCGTCCATAAGTGGCAGAAGCACATATTGGGGAACACCCTCAAGGGTAAAACAAAAGAAGCCGCCCTCGCTGTGGCCGAGGAGAAAGCTCCCCAAGAAAACTGGCTTAAGAATAAAAGATGTCGCACCCCCCACGACGGAATGATAGACGCCTACCTGATCGCGCTCTACATCCGGGGAAAAGAAATTAAATAATTTTCTGGTGGTGGCTGGAAGATCTGGTAAATAGCCCGAGTGAAATCACTCTACACACCGCAACAAGTAGTAGCAGACTTCTTTATCAATCGGCTATCGCGGCGAATAAACACACTGGACGGGTCTAGCACAGGCTGCGGAAAAACAGTAGTAGCTTGCTACATCGCCAAGGCAATGGGCAAACCCGTCGCTGTTATTTGTCCTAAAGCTGTGATCCCCAGTTGGGAGCGCGAGCTTGCTGAATTTGGTATAGACCCCATCTTTGTCCTAAACTACGAGAAGTTAAGGACGGGGAACACCAAGTACCTTACCAGACAAGGGAAAAAGATATTCCGGTGGCGTTTACCCAAAAATGCCATCATCTTCATGGACGAAATTCACAAAGCGAAAGGCCCGTTCACCCTTAACGCACAGCTACTCATATCTCTAGTCCTGCAGAAGTTCAGGGTCCACGGTATGTCTGCTACAGCCAGTGAAACTCCCGTAGAAATGCGAGCCTTGGGGTTCTGTCTCGGGCTCCACTCCCTCAACAAAGATGTATTCCCGCAGCAAAACTGGTTTAAGTGGATGCGGAAAAAGGGATGCCTCAAAGATCAATGGAACAACTGGAAACTAATGCGGCGAGGTGCTCTCAAAGAACTACACGCAGAAATGTACGGGCAATGCGCCCGTCGACTCACAGTTAAGGACTTCCCCGACTCTTTCAGAAATAACATGGTCTTTGTGGAGCCCATCAACTTCAAGGACTCCAACAAGATCATGGACGCTTACGACGCGTTAGGAGTAACTCCAGACATCATTACAGACTTTATCGAAAATGGCACCGTGGCCGATAGCGAACACCTGATTGTGAACCTAGGTCGTGCCCGCCGACTCGCAGAATCTTTCAAGGTCCCTGAAATGGCGGACATCGCCAGCGACCTGATCCACGAAGGGAACAGTGTGGTCTTGTTTGTTAACTATAGAGATACCGTGGACGCGCTTTGCGGCTTACTAAAATGCGGGAGAATCGAAGGTGGGCAACCGGCAGAGGAAAGACAAGAAATTATAGACGACTTCCAAGCCGACAAAACGCACTGCGTCGTCGCTAACATAGCAGCGGGGGGCACCGGAATCTCCCTCCACGACACCCACGGTCATAGACCGAGAATTTCACTTATAAGTCCAACCTTCGACGCTAAAAGTTATATACAGACTTTGGGGCGGATACATAGAAACGGAGCCAAGAGTGACTCCATCCAAAAGATCCTAGTCGCCGCAGGAACTGTAGAAGAAGCCGTTATGTCATCAGTGCAAAGAAAGGCTCTCAACATTAAAGAACTACACGGAGAATGAACACACCAGACCACTCATCCAGAGGACACGCAGAATTCAGTCCTTCCAGCCTCAAGTACTTAGCAGGCTGCGGGGGCTACCACGGCAGAGACGGCACAAATGCCGCCGCTGAAATGGGTACCCGCATTCACGAAGCATTGGAAGTACACGATCCTTCGGCTCTACATAATGAAGAAGAGCTGGCCATTTATGACCAGATCATTGAGATGGAGAGTGCATTCATGGGGAATTTCCCACCTGTCACCGAAGAGCACAACGAGATCCAAGTCGACGTTGAACTAGACGGGACAGGAACATGGGGAACCTGCGATAGGTTCCTCATCCTTGAGTCGGGTGAAGCCGTAATGGCAGATTACAAAACAGGTATAAGTATCATCGACCCACCCGACAAGAACTGGCAAGCGAAAGCTTATGCAGTCGGCGCTTTCCAGAAGTTCCCCGACATAGAGAAAATAGTATTCGTGTTCTACGTACCCAAACACAACGCGAGTCTTCACCACACATTTAACCGTACGGACGTAGATGGTATTGTAGCCGAGCTAAGTGACGTTATTAAAAAAGCCGAGAAGACCCGCCCCAAGTGGGATTCGGGAACCCCTAGTCTGGGTGACCTGACCCCCAACGTGAACTGTCGCTTCTGCCGCTACGAAGATTCCTGCCCCGCCCTCGGTGGGCTGGTTATCGAAGTCGCCAAGAAGATCAACCCCCAGCTACCGGACGTAGATATCGAAGGCACGGAAGATCCTGAGATTGTAGAACAACTGTGGGCCATTGCTAAAATCGTC
>Ga0098052_1000966_pt1 | contig 18100 bp, 25 predicted proteins | sample 15_taG_FD_81591 | JGI IMG/M metagenome (GOLD analysis project Ga0098052, IMG submission 81591) | Marine viral communities from the Subarctic Pacific Ocean - 15_ETSP_OMZ_AT15312 metaG | ecosystem: Environmental > Aquatic > Marine > Oceanic | place: Pacific Ocean | collected 2015-01-18
CCGTCTACTAATTTAGCTTGAAATTCTAAGTTCACTTCCTCTTTGTCAAGTCCAAGTGCAACTAATATTTGTTTCTTTAAATCCATAGGTTCTTTTTTAATATAATAGAATAGTTATTTATTTGTTTGATTTTTAGTTTACTGCTAATGCGTTTTCTGCTTTTTCTAAAGTTTTTAAAACATTTTTAGTGTCATTTATATATCTTAGAGTGCTTTCTCCACTTTCTACCCAAGGCACATTTTTTTCAGATACCCCCAATTCTTTTAATGCAGTTTTAGCTTTTTTAAGTTCAGTTTCTAATTTGCTTTCTAATTTAACTATTTTACTGATTTCGGTTATTCCTTTTCTTAATGGTGCTAAAATGTTTTTAAGTATTAGTTTTTCATCAACACTTGCTACTTCTTTTTCTATTTTTTTTACATCATCTGCAATACCCAACTCAACCTTTTCTGCTTTTAGTTCAGTTTTGTTTTCTCTTATTAGCTCATTTAAAGCACTTAGTATTTGTTCTGTAGTTGGTTGTTTTTTGTTCATTTCTTCAAATTTATTAGTAAAGTAGCCTTCAATTGAAAGTCCTTTAAGTTCTCCTTCTTTGATTTTATTCCAAAGCTCGTCATTTTCAATTTTCATTTTAACAAACCACGTTCCATTGGGAAGATCAAAGCCATACATTTTTGACTTATCACTATCTCCTTCCTTAATCCAACTCTCAACAGTTAGAACTCCGCTTACTCTATCCTGATGTTGATAGGTTGCCTTATGATGATTGTTATGTTTTAAGTATAAATAAGCTGCCTGTTTTACTGTGTCCTTAGAGAAGTAAACATAGTAATCACTATCCGTATTGGGGTCATATCGGTATATAGACTTTAGAGGGATAAGTGCAGGACTGATTAATTCTCTTTTTTCTTCATCTACCTTAGCAAATGTTAAGTTGTTCTTTTCTTTCCCAAAATAAACAAAGTCAGTTTCTATCGCAGGTGAGGTAACTAAACTGATAGCGTCTATTGCTAGTTCTTGACTATCATCACTTATAACTAATTCTACAATTCTTGTTTTCTTTTTCATAATATATAATAGATATTTTTAACTTTTATTTGATTTTTAAATAGTAGCCCTACGTCTTATGTTTGCTAGTTGGTTCTGACTTGAAGTCATTTCATCAGTAACAACGTAAGCTTTAGTTGGTTCAGGTTCTACTCCTCCTGATAATTCAAAAGCTCCTGACATCATTTGTGGTGCAGGTGCTGCTGCTGCTGCCGCTCCTCCTCCTCCCCCTCCTCCGGGTACGTCTTGGGCTAAGATTGTTTGTACATTAGCAAGTCCTGCTGCAATTACGGCTGCTGCTGTTATAAATCCCGCCGTTCCTCCCTGAGCAAATGCTTTATTCGCACCTACATAAGTATCTATAATGGCTGAAGCTACAGCTAGTTCTTTATTATCTCCTGCTAAAGAACTCAAAGCTCCTGCAAGTCCTGAGAACGCTTCTAATTGTGCATTGACATTTTCTTGTACTAAGAGTGATTTTTGTTTATTATATTGCTTTTCAATATCTGTTGTTTCCATTCCTGACTTTATAGCTAGTCTTTTCTTTTCCTCATAAGCAGTTTTAAGCTCTTGCAACTCTCTTTCCAATCCTGACATTCCCTCAGCTAAGGTCTGAGCTTGAGCATCTCTTAATTCTTCTTCTAACCCTACCTGATTGGTTAATTGTTCTGACCTTTGACCACCAATAGCTTCTTCAAGCTCTGCCTGTGCAACTAAAGTTTCTCGATATGCTATTTTATTATCAAGATTAGTCTTATCTACTTCGTGTAGTTCTTTAGCAGCTTTTACTTGCTTTTCTAATGCGGCTCTTTGTAATTCTTCCTGTTTTTCTAATATGCGTCCTAATTCCTCATTTGCTTTAATTCTTTCTGCAAAAGTCTTTGAAACATCATCTCTTATGTTTCTTTGTAATTCTGCATCTTTTAAATACTGAGCATTTAACATAGCAAATTCTACTCCTGCTGCTCTTGCTGCTTTCTCTAATGCTGTAAGTCCTTTTGCTTGATCTATTACACTCCCAACGTATTCACTTACTCCACTTTCAATATCTTTGTATATTTCTGCTATGTCTTTTCCTGCTTGGAGTGTTCCTACTGCAATTAATGCTAATCCTTCTGCCATTTTTTTAGGATTGGTAAGATTTTTCATTAAAGTCCAAGCACCCTTTAGAACTGTCATCGCTCCACTCATCTTCTCAATAAAGAATTTTTCAATACCCATTCCAAGTTTTGCCAACTCACCTAATGGGTCTGTAAATAATCCTTTTAAATATCCCTTGATAGTTTCATAATTATTATCCAAGTACCTAAACAAATCATTAAAAGCAATACTCAGACTTGTCATTACTGTATTGAATGTATCTAATACTTTTTGATTACTACTAAACACTTCCATAAGTTTAGCTACAAGCGCAACAATTATACCTATCCCTGCTGCTTTTAACGCTGTACCTACACCTTTTATAACTCCGCCTAATTTTTTAAAGCCACCACTTGCTTTTTTAGTTGCTCCTTTTAGCTTTTCGGTATTTTTTGCAGCTCTATCTAATCCATCAGCTACCTCGCCAATATTTGATTTAACTTCTGCTTCTATTATTGCCTTATCTGCCATATCTTTGTTTTTAAAGTGCTACACTTGTTTTTAACTGAGTGATATTTACATTACATATCCACTCTAAAGTCATATCCGTTTGACCTCTTACGGTTAATAAAAAGTTTGTTCCCGAGGTGTCTGCTAATATCCTCCAATTTATTACTGTTCCTGAAGTTTTAATTGTGTCTCTCTCTCTTTGTATACTTAATGTTCCTGACTTATTAATTACCACTCCTCTTTCAACCCAACTACCATAATCACCTACTGCTCCGTGACCTGAACTCCCTCCTGTTCTAACCGCTATTGTTTCAGCGTGAAAATATATAATAGTATTATCAGGAACAGTAAAGAAACTCCCTGTTACATTATTTAAATAACTTGACTGTGTTGAATTGTCTGTTGTTTGCCTTCCATAGATTAATTGTATTCCCTGTCTTTCCCCTAACAAATCACCCGTAGCATTACCCCCTAAGACTATTGAATTAGGTGCTGTTGCATTACCTAAAGTACCAAAGATATTTGCATTATTCACGCTATCAGCTATCTCATTTTGATTTCCTATTATAATATTGTTTCTTGATAAACCTTTTACAGTATTATTTTCACCCATTACTAAAGTATTATTAGTGCCTGTTTCTGTTGAATTTCCTACACCATAAGTCTTATTATTCTCATTAGCAAAATTTCTATTTAGGTTTGTGTTGTATCTAAATACTCTACAAGTTCCTGAAGCTCTATCGTAAGTATATCCGTATGCTTCACATTGTAATTGGTTAGGTGTTATTTCATTCGTTCCATCTGTAAAGGTTACAACTCCTAAATTTGAAGTAGATTTTGGTTTTACAGTAAACCCTGATAAATATGGTATTGTAGGTATTTTGCTCATTATGGTACAAGTATAAATTCAACTTTTGCTAAGTCGTTTGGTTTGTAGTCTATTTTATTTACTCTAAATTCTCTGTTTTTAATCATTACAGTATCATACATTTTGAAAGTATTAATATCAGCAGGGTTTAAGTTTACTTTTAAAGTCATTATTCGTGTATCAGGATTGTATAACTCATTGTAATAAGACTGCCAATACAAACTAAATAAATTATCAGGCACAGGAGAACCTACGCTTAACTCTAGTTGGCATATTCCAAAATGAAAATCTCTAGTACCTGATATTGTAGGTATATCTGTTAAATGACTAAACTGCAAAAAGTCTGTTTGATTTTCTGATGAGAAACCGTTCTGTTCAGGAATATAATAAGAAGCTCCTGTTGATTTCACACCGTTATTATACATAATTCTAGGACTGTTCTCAAAGCCCTCCCAAGTATCATCATCACCTCTAGCGTAAATTGCAGGAGTTATAAATTGAGAAAATTGCGACATTAGAGGTTTAACAAATGTAGCTGCAAAAGGTTCTGCAATTATTTCATCTTCTCCCTCTAGAGCTGTATAGAATATTTCATCTTGTAATTTACTTCCGTATAAATGTCCACCTACTGAATTTTTATAAACATTAAAAGCGTAGTCATCATCATCTTCAATAAACTTGAAAATAGTTTTTTTATTTAAGTCTGTTAAAGGTGTAAGCTTCATTTCTGAAACATCTATCTTATCTGTCCAATCGTGAGCAATACTTCTTGAAGCTAAACTTAAATCAGAAGTTGTACCACTTGCTGTATTATGAATAAAAACATCTGCATAAGGCTCTAACAAAATATTATTAGGGTTATCTTTATCAGGAATTGAAACAAGATTAAACATAGTCATAATTCCTTTTAAGAACTCCCATTGTCCTAATTCTCCTCTTAGGGTTTGCAATATAGTGTTAGTAGTAACAAGACCTCCACCTGTACTAGCAGTTATCGTTCCATTAATACTAGTAGAAGATTTTTGAAATTTAGACCCTGCTCCTGATGTTCCTGCCATTGCTTGAAGTTGTAAAGTGTCAGTAGCTGCTAATACTACTTGAAGTGTACCTGAATAAGTAACATCACCCTGACCAAATGAAGCCACATCAAAAGTATTAAGTACAGTCCCTGCACTATTTATATGAGCCCACCTACAATAAACATCTTGGTTTCCTGAATAAACTACATTGTAACTAATAGTGTACCCTGTTACTGATGTTGTAGCTTCAAATCTATGGTTTGTTGTATCATAACCTAAGTCGCTAGAAAAATTAATAGTTTCTAGTTGATAATTTTGGTAAGCTGTATCACTGATATATATAGGGTAATTTAGACTTGTGTATGTACCCTCAGTTGGTTCTAAAGCAAAATCATTAGAACCCCAATTAAAGTCCATATATAGCTTCTTAAAGTCGTCTGTATCAAAAAATTCACTTTCATAAGAAAAATCAGTAGCTTCAAATATTCTATCTATTAAATACTTAACATTTATAAAAGGTCTAAAAATTTGTTCTAAAGCTGTATATTCAGGGTTTCCAACAGTTGATGAATTTCCTGTTGAACCGCCTATAAGTATTTCGTGCGTCCAATCTACAAATGGGTATCTTAAAGTTGTATAGTCATCTCTAAAACCTGAAGTGTCAGGGTGTACATAAGTAATACTTGAACCTGTGTCATTCCAACTCCATTTAATATTTGTCTTATTATACGCGTGTTCTAATTCTGTAAAATCTAAATGTGAGAATTTTTTATCTTTTAATGTGTCAGCTAAAGCAACTACTTCAGAATAAAGATTTACATTATAGCTTATTTCACCTTCTTTATCTTGTATATCTATAAGTCTTAAATAACCTTCAAATAATACAATACCGTCTTGTTTTAAGACGCATTGTGTCTTTTTATAAGGATTAAAGTTTAGCCCTGTATCTGTTCTTGTTACTTCAAATATATTATCAAAGATTAGGTTGTTTCTTTTTGTTGCAGGAAGATTAAAAGCTTTTGAATAAGACTGTACTTTCTCAGCTACATTTTTAAAATCATCAATACTTAAAGTTAGAGGTATATCTTCATCTTCATATAAGTCGCATATTACTTGTCCGTCTGTAAGGTCTGAAAAGACTAGATTGAAAGGATTAAGAGTGTCTATTACTTTAATACTAGCTATGTTACAAGATTTACCAAATTCTGAACCATCCCAATCAAAAGCTACAGTAACACCACCCCCTGCATATTGAAAGTTCTCTGTCATAGTTCCAAGAGCAGGAGACCAATATTGGCTCTGAAATGCAACACCATTATCGTCATACATCTTAAACCAAAAATCTCCATCATCTGAACTATCAAATTCTACCGTGATAGTATAATTAACTCCTACTGTAAGATTAGAAAGTTTTTGATATATTCCTGAATGATTTGGGTCTGTTACATAAGCCCCACTCAAATAAACATTTCCACCTACAGCCTGTGGTTGTGCAATATTATAATAATAAGGACCCCCTGATGTATGGTATCTGTACCAAGTATTCGGAATAGTAGGTGGTGCTGAATTTATTGCCTTCAGCTGTACATCAGTTTGAATACCATTATAACCATATAAAGATGTAGAATTTAATCCTGAAAATACTCCACCGTTCACCACATATTCAAGTGGAATAGGGTAAGATGTAGAGTTATACACTCCATCATAACTTTGTGGATATACTATTAACTGTACACTCATTATACTGATTGTGTTCTTAGTGTTTTACTCTTTTCTACTTCAAAAGTATATTGTATCAATTTATCATTTGCCTGTGTTTTTCTTATAAAACTTGAAGTTGTAAGTCGTACAGGTGTTACGTAAGTATTCAGTAAAGCATTAGCATTATCTTCGTGAAAACCCTCTAACACATAAACTTCAGGGCTGTTTATTAATTCTTCAAACATTGTATTATAATCTTCACTTACAAAGTCTGTGTTCATTTTGATCTTCTCAGTAGCATTAACTCTAAAAGATTTTTTACCACCTTTGTAACTATCAGCTCTATAAGTAAGGTCGTCCCAAGAACCTGCTAATTGATTGTATGTAGAACCTTTAGTTGATATACTTCTTGTAGACTTCTTATTGAATGTAAAGTAATCCCAAGCACCAAATTGATTTAACCAAGTAAGTCTTATTGGCTCATAGTTTTTCAAATCAGGGCAGGTTACATTTATTCTAATTTCTTCTGATACTTCATCCCCCGCATTTAAAGCCTGAACAGTATAATGACCACCCTGAATAGTTCCTGCTGCAACTAACGTTTGAAAAGTAGTACTAGAATTTTGTAAGTTTCCGGGATAACAACCGAAAAACAACATATGATAGGTAGTGAGGTCTACATAGGTGGTAAAAGCACCATTTGTCCACGTTCTCATTACAGTTTCAGCAGTAAGATAACTCCCATCACTATCATAATACCGTATATCAATTCTATCCATTTCATAAGAACTACTTTGTAGCTCAGGATAAAGGAAAGCTAAAGTTCCGTAATCTTCTATGTTTGCTGATTGAGTAGTAGGTGCATTTGTCAGGAACTTACTCCAAGTTGCGTTTAGAAGGTGATATTTACTCCAATCCCAACCAAAATTCTGATTTGTATTCCCACTATATTCTAAATATTGAGTGTCTTTCAAATACCCATTAAAAACAGTAAAAGAAGCTGTATTTACTGCATTACCTGAAGCTGTATCTACAACATCAGGATAACTAGGGTCTCCTCCTAAATATTCTATCTTGAATTGAACTGCTAGATACCTAACCGAATTAGAATTTCGAGAATATTTATCAATCATATGCATAGGAAATGGTACATCATTAGCCATTACTCCTTTGTATTTAGCAGGGGAACGAGCCATATTGTCGGCTTTGACATAATTTTCTACAATACTACTGAGATCAAACATCCCAACCCCTGCATTATTAGGTGTGGTCTTAAATGTACCTACTACATTGTCATTTGTTGAAAGATTAGGTGGTGTTCCTGAGCTTATATGAACCTCAGCAATAAATTTAACTTTCAATTCCTGAGCTACAACACTTGCATTTGAAACCACAAAGATTATATCCTGTCCTACAGGTAATACGTCAAAGCTTGGTTTTTGTTCTATTATATTTGGCATTAGTTTACTGTTGTTAATCCGTTAATTATATCTTCTTTTACTACTCCTAATAAGTCTTTTCCAAATTCTCTTAATCCTAAAAATAAAGGTTTCTGAAAGAAGCTTAAACCCTGTATTCCTTTTTTACCAATACTTCTAGCAATAAGAAAGGATATACTTTTTCTAGATATAAATCTACCTTTTTCATCTCTTGGTGCTATTCCTTTTTTTACTATCCACTTATCAAGCACCTTACTAGATGGTTGCGAATGTCCTTTAGATTTTTTATAAGAAAACGGACTTTTAATAGTCTTACCTTTGTAGTCTGTGAATTTTCTTTTTATCTCTGTTCCTGAAACCCCTTTATCTACAAATTTACCGTAGTTTGACATATAGAATTGTATCGTAAACCCATCAGCTTCAGTTACTACTTTAAAACTAATTGAATTTTCTAATTTAGTTCCACCACCCTTAGCTTTTTGCAAATTACCCTTAGCTCTATTTACAACCTGCTTTCCAAAACTATTTAGATACCTTTCTATATTATCGGCTTTCATTACTCAGCTATCCCTACGAACAATTCAACTCTAGGGTTGTATTCTGTACCTTCAGGTGTTACTTGTAATGAAGCTATGTTTTCAAGTGTTCCAAATGAAGGGCTTGTATCTTCTTCTGCTAAAAGAACTGCTTCACCACCTGCTAAGATATGAGAAGTTAAAGGGTTTAACCGAACCGTGTAGTTTGTAGCTGTTCCCACAACTGCTAATTCTATTGTTCCTGCTTCATCTAAGTTAGTTACCCTAATATATTTGCTTCTATCAACATCAATTGCTCCTGCTGAAGTATAAGGACTTGCTGCAAAGGTTGCTATTGTTGTAGTCTGCGAATGAGTACAAGTTACTATTCTTTCAAGAACATCTCCTATTCCTGTGATAGTTATTGTATTTGTTGTTCCTCGGACAGCTCCGTTTAAGGTTACTCCTTCCGATATTGTTGTTATTAAGTTTGCCATATTAAAAAGTTATTGTTATTTTAAAAAATCCTATTGTTATTTTATATTTACCTATTTTAAATTTCATTAGTACCCTGCTCCTCTATCTATTATAGGAATATTACAAGTCTGAAAATCATTTTGAACTACTATTCCTATTTGAAATACCCAACCACAACATAAATTATCAAATCTTTCTGTAAAAGGTTCAATTGTAAATTGCCCTTCAGTAAAATACAAAGGGTCGTTAATATCACCTACTTCGTATAATGATTGCTGTTCACTATGTCGTAACATTCCTATAAAGTCTGTGCATATTGCCAATGTCTGATTGAATACTTCTTGTTCATTATTCTTTGTATCTACTAACTTAGTTAAGTCTGATTGTTGTTCAGTTTCCCAATCTTCTTTCTCGCTTACCATATCCATAACGAATATCTGAAAGTTATAATTCAATTGACTATCTCCTGTTGTTACTGATGTTGGGTTAATGTGTAGTAAAGGAAACTTAGTCTGTTTTTCTAAATCAATATCATATATATCGCCAACCGAAACAGTAGATATTTGATGATGATACTCTCCCATTCTCACTAATGTATTTACTACGTTATTATATGTTTTGTTCATTTCTTTTTACTTTATTTTGTAGGCTTAAATCTGTTTCATAACTCAACCAAGTTAAAGCTTCTAACAGTCCTAATTTTGTTATTCTTTCTAAATTTACTATTTCAGCATTACACAAGCGATAAAAAACCCCAAACCACGACCACTTCTCTGCAAAACTTTCAGAAGCTATTGCTTCTTCATTTCCTTCAGCTGCTCCATCAAATATAATGGCAAAATCATTGACAACTCTTTCCCTAAAACAAAAAAAAACCGTAAAGCACTTTGTACCTGTTGAGCTGACATCTTTTTCATTTCTTCTGCCCTAAGCCGAATATCACCATCATAAGCGTCAATAATATAAACATCATTCTTCTTTTCTTTTATCGGTCTGTACAACACAGCCATCAATTCAGGTAAGTTCTTTTCTATTCCACCCTTAATAAATGTTTCAATATCGGCATACTCACCTAACGTAATGCTATCTAGATCAGGATGGAACCCATATTCAATACCATCTATTTCAATTATCCTTTTTAACTTTGTATCTTGCTTTGCTTGAAGCTCTGCAATCTTACTCATTATAACAGCAACATCTTTTAATGCTAATTCCTTTACTAACTGCTTAGGAATATTAGATAAAGCTGCTATTGTTTCTTCTGCTTCTTCACTCTTGCTCCCCTCTTGAAAGTCTGTAAGCTTCAACCACTTCTCCATTGTTACATCTTCCCAACTGCTTATCAACTTGAACTCCTTTACTTTCCCTTCTTTTTTAATTTTTACTTTCATAGTCTTAATATATAATAGAAATTTCTTGTTTTTAGTTTACTGTACAAAATACCTTCCTGCATTAGGGTTGTCTAAGTGATAAATAACATTGTATCTTATTCCGTCTATTGCGTGATTGTATGCGTCCACATATAATTTCGAGGATTTGTCGCTAAAAATATAATTATTCAGCTCTTTAGCTATGTTAGTGCTTTCAGGAGTTATAATAAGTTCATAGTCTTGCATTCTAGTTATACCACTTTCAATAGTTCCTTTCTTTACAGGTTTAATGTTTACCCCTAAATGTTTTAGGTCTGCTATTAGTCTTGGCTCTGCACTATCGGCTATTATAAGTTTATCACCTACTTTGTCTAATATGATTTTAGCAAGTTCATTAGACTTCAAGCCATTCTTATAAATATGCTCTTTAAGATATATCTTATGTTTCTTTTTATCAATAGCTACCTCAGTAAGACTATCAGGGTCTACACTAAAACCAAAGTCCATACCACAAGAAGTTTGTAAGCCATCAGGATTGAACTCACCTATGCTCCAATTCTCAAAGACTACTCCTTCTGCTTTATCTAACCACCCCCCTAAGATTTTGTGCTGATACTTTTTAAAGTTTCTATGCTTTATAGTCTTAATACGCTCTAGGAAGCTCGTAGAGAGGTTTTCTATGTTGTCTAGGTAGTTAGTATGGATATAACATACATTATCCTTAAAACCGTTAAAACCTGCTTCTACTCCTTTGTCCTCAAAAAACCTTTTATATATCCAATGCTCTTTAGTAACAGGATTTAATATCAAGATAATTCTATTCTGTATGTTCTTTTCTCTAATACTTAAATCAATAGTGTCAAATATATTTTCATCTACTAATTCCTCAGCTTCATCTAATACCCAAGTACTTATTCCCTGTAATGACTTTAGACTTGCTGTTTGGTTTCCTGCTGAAGTTCTAATACCTCTAAACAGAATATCTGATTGATTGCTTGTATTAACTACTTCTGCTTTATTAATACTAAACACATCATCAAACCCTAGCAGCCCTATCTTTTCTAAGAACTCAGGAATGATGGACAAGTGAGCTGAAGTCATTGTGAAACGAGTAAAGAGAATTCTAATCCCTTTAGTCATTGTAAGTAAAGTAAGAAAGACTGTAGCAGCAAAAGACTTTCCTGATCCTCTACCGCCTGTAATTATAAAGTAACGAGCATCAGATGAGAATAAAGGATTGTATTTCTTATTCAGTATCAGTTTCAACAAATGTTATAACAGGCATATTAATTGCTTTATCTCCTGAAGTTATATCTACTCTATTTGTTTCGTTCCAACCTAACCTAGTCTTTGCAGCGTGTATTACAACTGAAGGCACTTTATCTTTTACACATTCATAATACTTTGACTTAATAAAGTCTTGTTGTATGTTTTCTATTTCTTCAACCTGAGCTTTAAATTCTTCATCTTCTTTTAGCCACTTATAAAAGTTTGTTCGACTTAGGTCTGTAGACTTTAAAGCAGTAGTTATTACTCCTAGTGAACTTTCTAATGCTTTAAGTAATCTCTCTTTGTTAATCTTTGTTCTATTCTGTTCCATTTTTCAATGTTATATTAGAGCGTGATGGTGGAATTGCACCCCTTCTTTGACTTGGAATAGCCAACGCATTACTGTATATGCTAATCACGCTTATCTTCTTTTCTTTCTTTTAATGTTATCTTTTCACCTTTATACATTCCTGCTCCTAGTTTATCTATTTCATCAAATGCTAAGTCCTTACAATTTAGTTTTGCCTTTTTATCTATTACTAAAATATATCTATTTTGAAACCCTTTTAATGCTTTTGCTCCTTGAAAGTTATACTTACTATCACCTCTTTTTGCTACAACCTCACCATTTGCTAACTTATATATTGTTCCGTTTTTATTTATTTGTGTTAATTTAAAACCACTTGCTCTATATATTGTTCCGTCTCCACATTGAGTTCCGTCCGAGTAACTTAATATCCATTTAATTTGCGGTGCATTTTTTTTAATTAATTTTATTGATATTGCAATACATCTACTTTCTGAGTACTTTGGTAAATAATCATCAAAAGCCATTCTGTTTAATTCTAACATTTCATTCCACTTCTTATTTATTCCTTTGTTTGATGTTTCTACTAAATTTAATACATTCCTTTTGTCCATAGGAGGTCCGTAACTCATTACTCCGTGCAGTTTATTATCTAAGAAACACCCAAAGTGAAGGTTAGATAAATTAACTACTTTACCTGAATAGTGATGTTTTTTGACAAAAGCATTTGCTACATCAGATTTTATTATTTTTACTATTATTTCTTTTGCTCTACCCACTGCATAATTATTAAATACAAAGCATTACCATTACTATTTTCATTTCCAAAAGTTTCTACATACTTATACTCTTCTGTATATTTTATGTCTTGTATTGCTTCTTTAATTTTAATTACTTGTTCATCTGCCAAATTTATTGTCATCTGCTGAAAAGGAGCTTTTTCTCCATCAGGTAAAGAAAACACATCATTAGTTTCAATATCATTTAAATTTACATCATCTTCATTCTGCCATACATCTAAACCCCATTCAGCAAGTTGTACGCTATCCCATTCATTAGCTAACATATCCCATTCCCATTCACCAAAACCTACATTGTCTTTAACTATAAATTCTTTCTTTTGTTCTTCAGTAAGTCCTTCAGCTACTTCTATCCATACTTCTTTAAGTCCTGCTTCTTTACTTGCTTTAAGTCGCATATTACCACCTAAGACAATCATATCTTCATCAACTACAATAGGTCTTAGCTTTAACATCTCAGGAAACTCCTGTATTGACTTTACTAGCTTTTTAAATTTATCGTTCTTAATTATTCTAGGATTGTTAGGGTTTCCCTTTACCTTACTGATCTTAACTTGTTGCTTCATAGTATATAATAGATTTTTGTTATTTTTAGTTTAAGAACTTCTCCTTAGTGTTTTTCCAAAGTCTGTCATTCTTTTTGCTTAATGATGGTTCAGTACGCTTTAGACTTGGCATTCCTTCTGTTGGTTTACTATCCATATACTTACCACATTCACATAAAGCTTCCTTTGCAACCCATTTACCGTCTATAAAAACTATTGTTGCTTTTGCTAAGTCCTTTTCTTTACCACACTCGCATTTATACCTCGTCATACAGTCTATCTAATTCAAAGTGTAGATGGTTGATTGCTTTCCTAATATCTTCTACTCCTTTATCATTGTGTTTGTTCTTGCTTCTTAAAAGATAAGTAACTGCTGTTCCTATATTGTAACTGAGGTCAAAGTTACTTACTACGTCTTTTGCCATATATCCATTTTTACCTTTATAGTATTTAGGTATATCGTTTAAATCAATTGGTGCCATATTATTCATATTTTTAATTAGTTTCTCGTTTTGCTTCATCTTCAATTAGTTTTTCTATTAATTTTAACATTTGGTGTGCAGTATATATTCTACTCTCTCCTGAATAGTTTTCGTATATCATTCTAAAGTTATCATCTTCATAAGTCCAAAGACTTTTAACCTTAGTTTTAATATGGTTTCTTAATATCCATTTGATAGTCTTGTATGTTCTTTTCTCCACTTTATTAATTTTTTAAGTATTGTCTTATTCTACTCTCACTTAATTTATACTTTTCAGCAAGTTCCTTTACGCTTTTACCTTTACTGTGTAGATATTGACAATGTTTAGCCCTACCTATTATCTCATCACTTTTAATATCTGTCCACTTATTCTTTTTGCTGTTATAGTTTTTCATTGACTGTATTCCTTATAAATCTTTTTTATACCATCAAAACAAGCTGAAATACAAGAACCACAATTAGTTCCTGTGCTGTAATTACTTCCTGATATTGTATTCCATAACTCAATCATTTTCTTTTTAGCTGCAACATTCTTAGCCCTTCCTGTTTTTAGATCTTCCCAAATTAATAATACTTCTTCAACAATCTCTAAAGGAAGTTGCTCAGGTATTTCTACTTTAGTTTCTTTTCCCCAATACTTCTGTTTGCATTCCATTGGTGCAATTCGTGCTTTCACTTTCATAAAACAACCACAAGCTTTACAAGTTCCTGTCAGTTTGAAATAATAAACACAGCTCTTACAAATAGCTATTCTATCTTCATAGACTTTAGTTGATACAAAAAACTTATTCATTTAAGGCTTTTTTTAATATTGCTCTTACTTTATCTATTGTAGTGAAAAGACTGTTACGGCTTATTCCTGTTTTCTTTGCTAGACTGTCAAGTGTATTGCCTTCGTAATAGTAAAGTTCAAATACCTTTTTATCATACCAAGTTTGCTTATCAAGAACCTTGTCAATTTCTTCAAGTTTCTCCCACTGATAACTCTCAGTATCTTCTTCGGGTAAATTATAGATACTTTTATGAAAATTCTCAGCAGCAAATTTATGATGTGATGAGGATGGAGTATAATTTATTCCTACTAAATTTCTGTAATATTTTTTGTATTTATAATAAAAAGGACTTCTTGGACTATTTATAGCTCTATTCAATACTACTGCGCCATATCTTATTATCCCTTCTACTCCGTCTTTATCCCAAATCCCTTTTAATGCTTCAGGGTTCATTTGTAAAAAATAAACCATCAACTCTTGTACTGCGTCATTAATAGTTTCTTCATCTTGTGTTAATCCATAACACATTGTTCTGAACTTATCACTTAATTTTGATATTTCTGTGTAAATCTCAGTCATTGATTGGTTCTAGTGCGTCAATTTTATCTGCAACATCAAATACCATTTCATTTAATACGGTTCTATATGCTCTAATTGTTGGCGCATTACTTCTTGTTTCAAGTCCTGCAAAGAAACCATTTGTTGCTACTGATAAATTAGTAGGGATTATCATAAGCCAAGAGTACCACTCATTCTCTTTAACTCCTGAACCGTAACCGTTATGGTATTCAATTATTATATCTACCACATCTAAATAGTTATTGTATTTTGATTTACTACTTACTTCTTTTGCAAACTCTGTACACATTAAAATATATGTATCAATTATTGTCCTATGTTCCTCACTTGCATAAATCGGTTCTATCATACGCCAAACTTAATAAAAAAGTTTACTCAATTCCTTTTTCTTTTTTTAACTTTTCAACAAGCGATTTATAATAACTTATCTTTTCTTCATAATCTATCCTACCTAACTTGATTGTAGTCTTAGCTAGATACTCTAACTCTTGAGCAGTTCCTTCACCATACTTCCCGTCAAGATGTAAAGCGAAGCGGTACTGTTCGCCCTGCGACCAAATATTACACTTTTGGCACTGTACCTGACAATTTTCTTCATCAAATCTTGTAGGAAGAAAACGTCTTGATTGAAAGTGTCCGCATTGCATACCATCTTTATAGTGAGCTACCTTACCACAAGTAAAGCATTGACAAAGCCCTAAGTCAGTTGCTTCCCTAAGTCTTATGTAAAGACTGAACCACTTATCAAGTTCTTTTTTTAATTTACTTATAGTCTTTGGCAAAATACTTTTGTATTAGTTTGTTTTTCTATATTCCATTTATCAACTTCTTCGTGTGTTACTATCCATATTCTAGCTGTTGCTGTGCTATCACTTATTTTCTCCCTTAATTGTATAAACATATATTCTGTAATTACTTTATTTGGATTGGTATGTGAATTATGATTTACCATTAAATACTTTCCGTAATGAGGAATGTATTTTACATCTATTTTTCTTTCCCCTATAAATATATCAGCTTCAACTTCAGGTTCTGTACCTAAAATACTTAATGCCTTATATTCTTGTCCAATACAAGTAAAATAATGTTGTGCAATTAATTCAGCTAAAACTCCCTGAATGTTATATTGTTTAGTTTTATCTCCTACATAGTAATCCTTATCCTTATAATTTTTATGCATTCCTTTAATACGGTCAGATGATATATCTTTTGCTATATTATGTAGTACATAAGGATAAGTGATTTCTCTCATAAAGACAATAATATTTCTTTACATAATTCATAAGGAACTTTACTTCTCTCATAATTATCTTTTTTACCCTGAGTACCTTTACCTAAAGCTCCACTCTCTTTTTTAGCTATGTAACCTCTTGGTTGCTTGTCGTGGTGGCATTTTATATTACTATTAAAACATTGAGGTCTAGGTTGCCAACCTTCTATATTAAATAAAGAATAAATATGATTACTCCAAATGTCAGTAGGCTTTGCTGAGGTATCACCATAACGACAATACCAAACAGTAGTTCTTGGAATACCTTTCATAAAAAACATCTTACGCATATATCCTCTAGGGTTTTCAATAAAATATTTGCAATCAAATTCTTTTATTAACTTTAATGTATTTATAACTAATCTATCACTTTTTGCAGCGAAATCTGTTTTAGGTTTTCCCATATCTCTATGGTGTCCGATTGCTGCAATAGAATAAGTCGTACAGGGTGGTGAAGCCCAAATGACATCAGGGATAAAAGGGATGTCATCTTTAGTAAGAAATTCAATGTCTTTTACTAAATCAATTCCTTTAAAGTCTTTAACATCAACTGAAAATACTTCATAACCTAATTCTTCAGCTACCTTTCCAATTGATCTACTACCTGCAAATAATTCTAATACTTTCATAACTCGTCCTCAAACTTAGAACAAAATCTTGCTTCTAAAAGACAAACTAAAATTATTATTCCCCAAACGATTGTTAATATCTTCATTTTAATTTTCTTATTAGCCACATTACAATGGCTGTTATTAATACCCATCCTATCATTTTAATAATTTTAAAGGTTCTTGATACCATAAGGTCTTTCCTTTTGGCTTTCCTAATGTATGTACTTCATAGTAGGCATTGTCAATTAGTTTCTTTTGAGCATAACACCACTTATAAAAGGTTCTGATATTTAAAAAGGGTTCGTCCTTCCCAAATCTTACTCCCTGATGAAAAGCGTCTTGAACTTGGTTAAAAGTCATATTGCCAAATCTTTTCTCTTGGATTAAGTCTGCTGCAAATATTTTACTTAGACTTGCCATAGTTTGAGGATCTGTTTTATGTCCTATTTCAACTGATGTCTTTGCTATTAAGTCTAAGACTTTAGATGTTAGCTCTTGTAGGTTTTCTTGTTTTAATGGTTTCATATTAATTTTTTAGCTTCTTGCCAAGCATTTATTTGTGCGTCTAATTTAGACATTCCTTTTGAATTACTCCACTTCTTTTTAGTTTTATTTCTCATTTCCCAAGTCCGAACACAAGCTTTCCAATCTTTCATTTTGTTTTTACCTACAAACCAACCTTTGCTTTCGTAAAAATCAATGAATGCTTCTGCTTCTATATTATTATTCCTTTCTGAACAATAATCCTGAACTTCTAAAATTGTTGGCTTATTAAAAGGTTTATTCTTTATTCTTATTTCTTTATTCTTATTAATAGTTGTGCATTTACTTAATGACAAGTTGTTAAGAAACTTCACAACTAGTTCTTCATTTACTTTAAAGTATTGTTTAGCAGGAACTCCTTTACGCTTGGTTTCTATTATACCGTTCTTTTTCAATGACTTAATACATTTTCTTTGCTGATAAGGAGTTAGTGTTGTGTCTTTCTCAATGTTAGCTTCAGTATTAAAAAACCAACCATCCATCATTCCATTAGCTATAAAGTATTCTTCTTTTGAAATCAGGTCAGCAAGTAGGACTGCTTCTTTCAATCCTATTTGCCGAGCCAATTCTTTATTCAATACTAAAAACGCTGAGCTGCTTAGTAAATGTTTCATATTACTTCTATTTCGTGTATGTAATTTTGAAGTGCTAACTTACAAATTTCTAATTGATTATAGAATTCTCTGTAAGAAACTTTTATATCAGTTCCAAATTTACCTGAAGTAATCCGTATTGTAGTCTGATGATTTGAACTATTCTTTACACCATTTTTCCTTAGATGTTCCTGTAAGTTATACAAGTCAATGAAAGTCTTTTTAGCTTCTTTTATATCCACATAAGCATTATAGATCTTATTGAATGTATCACGATACAAAGGGAATGAAGAATAGTTTGC
>Ga0098052_1000977_pt1 | contig 17965 bp, 20 predicted proteins | sample 15_taG_FD_81591 | JGI IMG/M metagenome (GOLD analysis project Ga0098052, IMG submission 81591) | Marine viral communities from the Subarctic Pacific Ocean - 15_ETSP_OMZ_AT15312 metaG | ecosystem: Environmental > Aquatic > Marine > Oceanic | place: Pacific Ocean | collected 2015-01-18
CGTTTACAGTGACAAAAATTATTATCGATATAGAAGACATAAAGGAAAGGGTGGAGTATGTAAATGATAGGATTGATAGGAAAATCAAAAACATCAAATAATACTAAATGGTGTAAAATTGCCCCTACTAAATGCGATAATAAATGTTTGAAGACAAGGGTCTGTTCAAGAAAGGGAAGTACAAATAAAAATGAGAAATATAAATAAGATTATAGTGCACTGTAGTGCTACACCTGAAGGTAGGGACGTATCTATTGACACTATTAGGAAATGGCACGTTGAAGACAACGGTTGGAGTGATATAGGTTATCATTGGGTTATACCTTTAAGTGGATCTATAGAAAAAGGTAGACCTGAAGCAAGATCCGGGGCACATGCAAAAGGATTCAATAAGAACTCTGTAGGGGTATGCTATGTGGGAGGTGTAGATGAAAATATGGATCCTAAAGACACTAGAACTGAAGGCCAGAAAGAAACTCTTAAGTGTTTATTAGAGGATCTAAAAGATAGATATCCTAATGCTGAGATTATAGGGCACAGAGACGTAAGCTCCAAAGCCTGTCCATCGTTTGATGCAAAAATAGAATACAATAACATATGAAAGATCTTGAAATAAAGTTATTTTATCTTTTAACCTTTGTATTTTTAATACTTACAGTGGCATTAGGAATAAAAGTAGAAGCACTTAAAAATGATTTGGATGTTCAACGACATAACGAAACACCTACTGAAAACATACCTACCGTATCTGATAGCCTTTGTAATGGGGCTTGTTGTTGCGTGGAAGGGTTGCGGTGATTCAAATGGGGAGGATCCCATTACCACTATCATAGAAAAACCCGTACCTGTCATAGAGTATGTAGATAGATGGAGGACTGATACAGTTCGATTTGTATCAAGAGAGGTAATTACAGTTAGAGATACAATTACATCAGAGCTAATAGTTAACCGTTTAGATACACTTTTCCTAGTTGACACGGTTAAGATTGTTGAGGCGTGGCTTACAGAGATAGCTAAGTACGACACAACGATAGACCAAAAAAACGCCAGTATTTCTTTGAACTGGCAGAACTATCAGAACAGATCCGAGAACTTAATGGTGACGTACACCCCTAAAAAGATCCCTTTAAATTGGACTTTAGGAGTACACGGTATTATAGGATTACAAAGCGATTTTAAGCAATCTTATAAGCCACTCTTTGGAGTAGGAGTACATAGTTCAATTAAAAAGACCTATATTAGTGCCGGTTACGGATATAATGGGGAGCATTTCATATCTGTAGGAGTAGGACGCGACTTAATTACTAGATGACATATTACTATCACACTGAAGAAGATATCAGGAAAGAAATCGATATCCTATTAGAAAAAAATGCAGCTATTCAATGCAATCTTGGAATAGAAAGTACAGATGCAGAGAGAAAAGAAGCCGACGATAAGTGGAGGGTTATAGCGGCAAAAATAAAAACCCTGGATATAAAATTCTACAGGGAAAGGATAATGCCACAAAACAAATGAAACTATTAAACTTCGAGATGCCCCCAGAGGGCTTTAAGAGATTGTTCTATGATATAGAGACGTCTCCAAATATCGGGTTCTTTTGGGGAGCTGGATATAAACTGAACATATCCCACAATAACATAATTAAAGAGAGGGCTATAATCTGTATATGTTATAAATGGGAGGGGCAAGACACAGTACATAGTTTAGAGTGGAAAGAGGGGTGCGATAAAGCGCTCCTTTCGCATTTTATGACTGTAGCTAAAACTGCAGATGAACTTGTAGCACATAATGGTGATAGGTTCGACGAAAAGTGGATCCGTACACGATGTCTTATACATGGTATTTCATGTCCCCCTAAACTTAACAGTTTTGACACCCTTAAAAAGGCCCGTACACATTTTAGATTCAACTCTAACAGACTTGACTATCTAGGTAAACTATTCTTTAATGAAGGTAAAAGTCCAGTGGGATTTGATGACTGGGTACAGATTACTCTTCATAATGATAAAGATGCTATGGATAAAATGGTGGAGTATTGTAAGAAGGATGTAATTCTCTTGGAGGATGTATTCCATAAGTTACAGCCTTATGTAAATCATAATACACATACAGGTGCGCATACAGGATACGGTAGATTTTCATGTCCGTCGTGCGGATCTGAAGAAACAGTACTTCGTAAGACACGTTATAGCGCCTCTGGTATCCCTAAACATCAGTTACAATGTAAGGCTAAGAAATGCAGGAGGTATTTTACTATTTCAAATAAAGTATGGCAAAGTAAGCTAGAGGATGACTGGACAAAGAAACAGTCTAATCTCAATAACAAATAAATATTACTAAATTTGTAATTGAACTAATAACATATTTTATAATGAAAGCTACAGGAACATGGATCGCCTTATTAGATCCAAGAACACCAAAGAAAGACAAACCTGTTATCCATCTATCAAAAGAAGCGAAAGCTGCTATGGAGGAAGACCAGGTGGATGAGATAAAAACTAATATTCTTGAAGTACACTCCGTTGGAGAAAGAGTACTAGATAAGAGTATTGTAAAAGAGAGTATGGTTATTGTAGACCCACGTATTCCTTTTGCTGTTGTTCACGATACAGATGAAAAAACATACTTGATGATCCAAGAGAATCAGGTAATGATGGTAGAATAATGAAAGGAACAGTTACAATATCCTTAGAGGATTTTGAAACTTTAAAAAGCAATTCGGAAGTAGGTGAAAGAGCTAAACGTATTGCTAAAGATCTTGATCGAGAAGTTTCAAACTTATTAAATCACATGGCTAAAACAACGGATATGAAATTGATAGCTAATAGTTATAATAAGATCCCTCAAGGATTTTCTAAACTGGAAATAACACCCGAAGGATGTCGACTGATAGCAAAAAAATAAAATTAAAGATACCTATTGCGGATACCTTCCAGAGTATTAAACTTTGGAACGGTATCTACAATTTGACGGATAAAGAAATTTCTATCCTTGCTAAACTTATAGATACTGAGCATAAAGAATTTTGCAGTAAAGATCATAGAGTTAAAACTGCAGAGGTTGCAGGAATAACCCTAGGAGTTATAAGTACCTATATAAAAAGGCTTAAAGACAAAAAAGCCGTAGTTATTAAAGATAATGTTTATGAATACTCTAAACTTTTTAAAGAACTAGATAATGTGGAGATCTCTTTACATAGGAACTCCGGGCGATAGCCTGGTAGCAGAAGTGTATACAAACGACTTCAAAGTTATAACTATAAACTATAGTGCTAAAGGTGTCCCTCTAAGTATATTTATTCAAACTATGTTAAACTGGTAATGAAAGGATTTGCAAAAATGATATGGGAGTTTGCAGAAGCTCTTAAGAAACACGGTAATGATGGGTTTAAACATGTAACTGTGACCGAGTACACTACAAGACTGAAGACTTGTGTGGATTGTGAACATTTTACACAAAGTCAATCTTGTGGATTATGTGGATGTCACATGCCTGTAAAAACACGTTGGAGAACTTCACAGTGTGCAGATAATCCACCTAAATGGTTAGCAACGAATGGCAGCAAAGGGAAAGAAGGAACTGATACAGATCCTAGCGACTAAGTACAATCTCCCACTTAAAGAGGTAGAGAAAATAGTAAATTCTCAATTTAAACTCGCAGCTAAAACAATGTCTGAGGGTAAGTTCGAGGCTATACGTTGCCCATCATTTGGAGTGTTCAAAGTTAAACCTGGACGACTAAAATATTTAAATGATGCTAAGAGAAAGTCTATTAAAAACAACGGACAATCTAAAGATTGAACCAACCCCATACTGCCTTACGGTAAAAGCTTTTAAAGATATTGTAGACAACTTCGACTCAGAAGAAGCTATAAAAAGACTTTCCTATATCTATTTTATGTGCGATGTGCATTCAATTTACAATGCATATGATGATGTTCAAAAACATAAAGAGGTACAGGAGGCAGTATTCAACAAAACTTTTAAAGTGGATAAGTATACCAAAGCTGGTATGGAGGAGTATAATAGACACGACTCTTCTATTATGACCTTATTAAAAAAGTCAAGGAAGTCTGTATCATATTTAGCAGATTGGTTAGATAATATTGATATTACAGATGAAGACTACGACCCTGTAAAACATGTAAGAATATTAGAGACTATGGGGAAAACTACTAACGGCCTTAAAGAACTTGAAGATGCAGTTAGAAAAGAAAGTGAACTTAGTGATACCTGGGGAGGAGTACAAGTAGATAAGTACAGTGAATAAATTTAAAGATACACATAGACTCTCTCCTGCGGCTAATTACTTTGACGAGCACGGCTTTTATACTCCCGCACCAAAAGGAACTAAAGCTTATTACGACTTCTGGGATGAGGAAAAGAAAAGATGTCTGTACGGATATACTACCCTTGAAGGAGATATAACAGTTACAGGTTTTCATTATTTCTACCTTAACTACTGTAGAATCAAGGTGGTAAAAGATGAAATACTTCCTGATGGATCCACTAGACCTATGAGAAAGCAGTACTGGCCTAGGTTCTACGATAATGACCATAAATATTTCTCTCACCTAGAAAAATGTAGGGATGAGGACAAACATATGGTGGTTCTTAAAGCACGTCGTAAAGGATACTCTTATAAAGCTGCATCTATGCTTGCAAGGAACTATTTCCTTATAAAGAACTCTAAGAACTTTGTATTTGCAGGTATGAAAGAGTACTTGACCGGGGTAGATGCAATCCTTACAAAAGCATGGGAGATTGTAAACTTTATCGATGCTAATACAGCTTGGACACAGCCTAGACTACTAGATACGGCTATGGCTAAGACAGCCGGATACAAGAAGAAGGTTAGTGGACAGTTTATAGATGCAGGTATACAATCATCTATAGCAGGAGTATCCCTAAAAGATGACCCTGATAAAGTAAGGGGTAAAGCAGGTGAACTTATATTCTTTGAAGAGGCTGGAGCATTCCCCGGTCTCCTAGAGGCGTGGGGTATGGCTATGCCTACTATGCGACAAGGATCCAAAACACTAGGTACAATGATAGCCTTTGGTACAGGTGGTACAGAGGGGGATGGATTTGAAGCCCTTGAAGAATTATTCTATCATCCTGACACTTATGACTGCATGGCCTTTGATAATGAGTGGGATGAGGGCCTCCAGGGAACTAAATGTGGATACTTTGTACCTATATATGAAATCTTAGATGGTTTTATAGATGAACATGGAAACTCACTTATAACTGAAGCTAAAGAGTTTGAAGCAGGAGAAAGAGAAAAGAAAAGAGGTGGGAACGACGCAAGTGCTTATGATCAGTACTTAGCAGAGCATCCTTTCTCACCTGCAGAAGCAACTCTACAAGTATCATCTAACTTATTTGATCTTGCACTTATCCAGGAACAATACAATAGAGTTAGGGCGAAGGCTTTACATGCTTTAGGTACAGCTGGAGATCTTACTACTAGCGCTAAAGGAGAGGTTATATTTAAACCTAACGGAGATAGAAAGCAAATAACTAAATACCCGCATAGGAAAGGGGACGATATAAACGGAGCTGTAGTAGTATACGAAACACCTTATAAAGTAGAAGGTAAAGCCCCTAACCTCCTCTACTTCTTATGTCATGACCCTTATGGACAAAATCAATCTAGTGACTCTAGATCATTAGGTGCGGCCTATGTTATAAAGAGGGTTAATAATGTTTCAAAGCCTGATGATATGATCGTAGCGTCTTACGTTGGGAGACCTAAGTCCCAAGATGAATTTAACAATATTATGTTCCTCCTATCACAGTATTATAACGCGAAGATAGGTTTTGAGAATGACCGTGGTGATGTTATAAGTTTTGCTAAAAGATTTAGGAAGCTACACTTTTTGCAAGAGGAGTTTGAAATGCTTAATAAGAAAGAACTTCAATCCCGGACAGTGAAGAGAAACTATGGGATGCATATGACTGAGGCTCGTAAAAAACAAGGGGAACTTTACATACGAGATTGGCTACAAACACCTCGAGGAAAAGACGTAGATGGGAAACAACTTTATAATGTCCATAAAATTTACGATCTTGCGCTATTGCAGGAACTAATAAAGTTCAATCATAAAGGCAACTTTGACCGAGTTATGGCCTTAATGATAGGTATGTATCATACCCAAGAACTTTATAACGCAGAAGTTTCTGAAGTATTAGGGGACAGATCTGTTGACGACTGGTTTGACCAACAGTATAAATAATGCCTTATTATAAAAGGTATTTTAAAAATCTGTAGGTACTAAGAGTCATCATAAGTATAAAGTAACTTTGTAAGAATGTATAGCGAGATACCAAATCAAAGAATACCACAGGCAAGAAAAACTAAACAATGGGCCATCGATACGATGGAGTCCTATTTTTCTATTGCCGAAGACGGAAGAACTTACAGGAAAGAGGAGCTCCGAAAGCTGTACGATTATTACAATGGTGTTATACACGATGACGACTATCAGTATGTTGTGCAGCCTTACGGCAAAGCCCGTAAGAACTTCCCTTCAAAAATGCGCAACTATCCCCTTATTAAACCGATTATTGACCTACTTCTCGGGGAAAAGGCAAAGCGTCCGTTCAACTATTCAGTAACCGTGCAAAATTCGGACTCCGTTTCCCGTATGGAAGAGGAGAAAAAAGCAACTGTTCTAGAATCTATGAAGCAAGCCTTTGTAAATGAGGTAAATGCTATGGGTATAGAAACAGGTGTTCCAAGTCAAGAACAGCCTCAACTACCTGCAGAACTAGCAAAAATGTTCGACAGGAGTTACACTGACACAAGAGCTATCTTAGGGCAAAAGGGAATGAATTACATTCTCCAACATTGTCACATACATGAAAAAATTCAAAAAGCCTGGTTTCACTTTTTAGTAGCAGGAGAATGCTACACGGAGCGAGGTGTAAGAAATGACGAAGTATTTTATGATATTCTTAACCCCTTAGATGTAGACTATGATCTAGATCCGGATTTAGACTATGTAGAGGATGGTGATTGGGCAATGGTAACCAAATACATGCATCCATCTTCTGTAGTAGAAAAATGGGGGAGAGACCTTACCCCTGAGCAGATTGATCAGGTGTTTCAGAGTGCAGGTGATGCAGGGTTTTTCTATGACTCTAATTATGTCAATAGACAGGATGAGTTAAGAGACCGACTTGTACGGGTAAGGATACTTTACTGGCAATCCATGCAAAGAACAGGGTTTATGTTTTTTTTCGATCCTGAAACAGGAGGTATGGAGATAATGGAAGTGGAAGACGGATTTAGAATCCCACCAGAACTGAAAGAATTTGGTGCTAAAATAGAATGGGAGTGGCATAACCTTGTTTATCAAGGAATATGTATTGGGGACGATCTTTATATTAATATGAGACCTTTCGACAATCAAAGGATGTCGATAGATAACCCTTCAAAAAATAAACTACCTATAAACGGTAGAAAATACTCAGATATAAATTCAAGGAATGTATCTCTAGTTATGTTAGGGATCCCTTATCAATTGAATTATAATACTTATAAGTATCGACTTGAATTAGCTATAGCTAGATCTAAAGATATTATTGCCCAACTTGATATTAACCTTATCCCTAAGAAATGGGACATGGATAAATTCATGTACTACGTAGAAGGTACAGGTATTGCCTGGATAGACTACAACAAAGAAGGAGTAAAACTGAGTCCACAACATCAGTCTGTACTTGACCTTTCTATGAAGACAATGGGTACTTATGTTGAACTACTTAATTCTATTCAAATGGAATGGGAGAGAGTTTCAGGTGTTAACCGTCAAAGAATGGGTGGGATGACACAGTATGATGGTAAAGCTACAAGTCAGCAAGCTATTGTACAGAGTGCACATACCACTGAAGATCTTTACAGAAAATTTGCTGGAGTGGAACAAAGAGATTTACAAGCTTTATTGGATTACTCTAAAGAAGCATGGATAGATGGTAAAAAAGCACAGTATGTAATGCCTGATGGAGCTGTAGAGTTTTTAAGTATAGACCCTTTACCTTATCTAGAAGCTGACTTAGGAATTTTTGTATCAGATTCTACTAAAGAGCTTGAAAAACTAGCTCTAATGAAAGAGTTTGGTATGGGTATGCTACAAAATGGTACTCCTGCAAGTACAGTGGCAGATATAGTTGATTCTGAAAGCTTTGTTATGATGAAAGATAAGATCAAAGAAGCTGAAACAAAAATGCAAGAGCTTGAAGCAGCTCAAAATCAAGCTGAACAAGAAGCTAAAGCAGCAGAGCTTGAAATGAAAGAAAGAGAGAGGAGTGATATAAATCTTAATTTAGAACTTGATAGAAAGAATAAGATTGATGTAGCTATGATATCTCATCCTGAACCTTTACCACCTGAACCTATAGATAATAGTGTACAGGTAAAAGGTAACGAAATTAAAGAGAGGCAGATAACAGAAACTGAAAGATCTAATAGGGCTAAAGAAGATATTGCAAGAAAAAAAGATTCAGGTAATAAGAAATGATAGATCCTATAGAGATAATGAAGCAAGCTTACGCTGAAAATTACCAGGGAAGTATAACTGAGCTTATAATGCAAGGAGAAGCTGAAGCTATGGCTCAAGAGCAAGCTGTAGCTCAAGAAATGGGTATGGATGTAGCGTCTACTCCTCAAGAGCAACAGGTAGGATTAACTGAAGGCCCACCAAGACCTATGGCTTTTCCTAACACTGGAGGACAAGATTTTAATACAATGGGTATGGACTATCCTGTAGATATGCAAGGATTTGACTCTCAAGGAGGACTTGTAAGATCTTACGAAGCTGTTCCTCCTGGAATAAATAGTATACCTATGGGTCCAAAAGTAGATACAGTTATAGAAAACCCTACACAATATCAGAACGGGGGATTCTATAATCAAAAAAGAGCCGATGAGCTTAATTACAAAAAGGATGCTACAAACCATCTACCCTCGGTTGATGAAGAAACTGGATTTTTCTTAAAATCAGATGAGCACCCTACATTTCATAAAGAAGTAGAATGGTTTAACTCTCAACCAAATACTGCTCCTTTTGGACCCCATACTCACAATCTAGTAAAAGATACTACAGGATTTTTTAAACAGCATCAATGGAGGTATACTCCAAAAAAACAATTGGGAGGAGTATCAGTGCAATACCGAGCAGGCGGAGTTGTTGAAAGACCACTTAAAGACCTTTCCTTTTCCGAAAAGATTGAAAGATACCGGAAAAGCAAAAGGAAATGAGGAAAAGCAGAATCTCCCCTAAAAAATCTACACTTAAAGATTTAGAAGGATTTATAGATCCTACAGACGCATCTTTAAATACCCCTGTAATTTCTAATTACAATACTCTTCCTGTATCTGAAACTCCGTATATAGACCAAAGCGAGTTTACAAATACAAATCCTTCTTTTGGAGTTTATGCTAACGGTCCACAACAAGGAAGAAATCGACGTCCTTTTGGCCCGACTTACAGAACTCCAAATCCTGAGTATCAAACGGGAGGTCCAGGAAAGTCTAATCTTAAAGAATTACTAGATGCATCAACTCTTCATGGAGCAGGAAAAGAGCTTAATTATCAAATGACAGGAGACGAAAATTTAGATAATTACAATTTACGCCTATTAAATGCAAGATTTAAGCATTTAAATAAAAAACGAACAGAAGCATATGCGGATAGCTCCGAGTTTAAAACTATATTTGATAAGCATCTAAACTTACTTGATTCCATAGAACATGCGCGTGTTGATGAACATGATCCGAAAGCAAGTAAGTGGACACCTAGTTTTATTAGTGATACACCAACTGTAGATAATAATTTACTTCAAACAGTACTAGATAGTGAAAACGAAGTATATTATTATGATTCCGACTGGATACCTGATGCATCCAGTCATTTAAAACCTTGGGCGGCCTGGGGAAGAGATAAAGTACATACAGATTTACCTTTTATGCGATCTTATCCCCGAAACAAGGATGTTGCAGATACATTAGGGTATGACGCTCTAAAAGATGTTATAAGCCGTAAAAAAGGGGTTGACAATGCTGTTAGGGTCAAAACCCGACTTTCTAGTGACACTCAAGCTGTAGCACCTATTGAACCTATACCTTGGACATTGAAAACAACTGCTCCAACTAAACCTAAAGACACTCCTACTTCAGAACCTGTTGTAAAAAAAGTTGTAGAGCCCATACAGAAGACAATGGCCACTCCTATAATGGGCTATGAAGAAAGACCGCAATGGTCTAAAGATAGAGCTATGATGAATAGAATGAAGCAGTACGCTAAACCGTCAAAACCTTCTGGTAGACTGTTTACTGCTCATGAAAATATGGCAAAGGAAGGGAGAGCAACAAGAACCTATAACTCTGGCGATAATACTGGAGAACGTAAAGTTGTAGCAAATTATCAAATGGGGGGACAAGCACCAACAAGGTTGGACTCTATAAATTTATTGCAGAACAATAAAATACTTGCGGACTTAATAGCTAAAGGAACTAAAGATGTTGAATTTGAAGAAAAGAGCGACGCATCTCAAGATGATATGTATAATTCTCAACTCTTGACCAGAGAGGGATGGCCTGAAGATTCTCAAGGACTGATAGACGCTTTAAACTATGAAAAAAAAGGAACAGACCCAAATTCATCTCCCCCAACTAGAAAAGGAAATCTTGTTGGAGCTAAAGATTGGTGGCATGGTGGTGGAGATGATGACGACTTTCCTACAACGTATAGACATAGGTTTATCGATCCGCAAGGAGAAGCTGAATTAACTGCTACTCCAAGAGACAGCTCTCGTATATCAAAGTCTCTTGGGTTAAATGAAAGACAAGTGCATATATATACATATGATGATTTGGCTATCACACCTTTTGATATGCTTACTCCAGAGCAAAAAAAGATGCGGGTAGAGAAATATGGCTCAAAAGGAGTTCCAGACAGCTACATTAAAAATCAAACATCTCCTACTCGTAACATGTCGAATTCTACTGCTTCAACACGATTTCCTCCACCAGGAAATTGGTGGAATCTGATTGATCCAATGGAACAAGTTCCAGTTAAAAGACCTGGGCAGTTACAAGTAAATCCTTTACAAGAAGATAGACTTACTCCAACAGCTATAGCTCCTTCTATAGAATTTCCAGAAACAACTAGATATACAGCCGCAGAAATGCCTATGGTAGATACTAAAGCTAGGAGAGAAGGACGACTAGGAAATACTGTTGTTCCAAGAGGAGATTTTAATAAAGGAGATAATAAAGGTAGAGTGGAGATACTTCAAAATGGAGGTTTACCTAAATATCAAAATGGAGGTTCTGAAAAAGAATGGCAAGGAGATAGAGAGGCTGTAAATCTTATGCATACTGATGGTAAAAAATACTCTTACAATCAATTAAGAGAATTAGGATATCCTGATTCTACTATTGTAAGAAACTGGAACTTAGATATTACTCCTGAACCTAAATCAAGAACTACTATGGCTGAATCAGTCATGGGATTTGAACAGAGACCTGTAGAAAAAACTATGACTCGTGGAGAAGCATTCAGACAGGCAAGAGCTGCTGGAGAAAAAGAGTTTACTTATGAAGGAAAAAGGTATACAACTGAACTTGCTTCGGATAAAAAACAAACGATGTACCAAAGTGTTCCTACTCCAGTAACACCTAAACCTTATGTATCTCCATATGCTGCTCCTTATGAAAATATGTCTAGGGAACAACTTGAAGAGCATATTAAACAGTCTTGGACAAAATCAGAACCTTATGGAGATGTTCTGCTTTCTGACGATCGCCAAACAGCACTTACCTTAACACCAGAAGAGGAGAGAAAAATGGGGTTTGTTAGTCCGACAGGTACTCAACACACTGAAAGATTCCCTAACCCTAACAAACAACCAATCGTTGGGGAGGGATTTTTATATGATAAAGAGGCATATGTTTTAGAAAAGAACGGTCAAAACCCCAAAGCAGTAACTCATCTTTCAGACTTTGAAGATTATAGGAAGTATATTCAAGCTACAGAAGCTGCAAATGTCTTTAAGAAGATGAAGTGGATGACTGATGAAGAGATAAGAAAAGGTGCTGGTCAGTTAGATAGTATCTACTCTGTAAGCCCTACGTTTAATCCTATGAGTGTGTATGATCAAACAGTTAGTAATTTGTCCAAGATGAATTTATTTGATTTTGGTAGTGACCGATATGTTTATAAAAATAAGGGAAAGTCCGACACTATAACAACCCCTCGTCCTACAAGGCCGACAGAATCAACTACGATTGAATTTAGAGACGGAGGTTTACATAGATATCAATAGTAAAGTGCTATATTATAACTACACTTATAAAAAAGAATATTATTGGGTGTAATAAAACATTCCATTTAATTTTGTAATAATGAAAGATAATCAAATAGAGCCGTTAGATATTGAATTTGATGATATACTGACTCCTCAGCCGGTAAGGGAAGAACCTGCTAAGGAAGAGCCTACAAAAGAAGTAGAACCCGCTGCAGAAATAAAACCTGCAGATATTGAAGAACCTGTAGCAGAGACTGAAACAGAGGATGTAGATGAGACTATAGATAAGGTTGAAGAATCCCCTTTAAGAGTCGAACCTAAAGATGAAGATACAGATACAGACACTGAAGAAGAATCTACAGTGGTTGGTGAAATTTTAGAAAAATTTGGATATGAAATTGATGATGAATTTGAAGATACGACTGAAGGGCTTACTAAGCTCACTCAAACTATTTCTGAAAAACTTGCTGTCGAAACTTTAGATAGTCTTTTTGAAAGATTTCCTACAGTGCAAAAGCATTTAGAGTATGTGCAACAAGGTGGAGACCCTAATGAATTTATGAAGGCCTTTACTCCTGAAACAGATTACTCTAGAATAGAAATTAAAGATGATGATACCGCTTCGCAAAAAAGAATTCTTACGGATTACTTTGTAGCAAGAGGTACAGAGAAGGATTTTATTGGAGATATGTTAGAATCATACGAAGATAAAGGAACTCTAAAAGATAAAGCTGAGGCTGCTAAAAAAGCACTTTCTGATGCACAAGCTCTTCAAAGAGAAGCTACTTTGGAAGATCAAAAAAGAGCAAACGAAGAAAGACATGCTCAAACTAAGCAGATGTGGGAGAATGTAAGTAACACGATCTCAGAAGCAGATAACTTATCGGGGATTCCTATCTCACAAAGAGATAAGGGTAAATTCTTCGACTATATATCAAAACCTGTAGACTCTACTGGGGCAACTCAAAGAGATATAGATTTTCATCAAGCAGGCATGGACCAAAAATTGGCTGTAGACTTCTTGATGTTTAAAGGATTTGATATTGATAAATATATTGGGAAGAGAGCAACTACTAAAGCTGCTAAATCCCTAAAGACAAAGTTGGAAAGTCATAGTAAAAAGGCTAAGAGTGTTAGATCTAAATCAAATAGCTCTAACAGTGGATTTGAGTCTTTAGACTTTGATATTAACAACCTAGGAGGCTGATCTCCGAATTTTAATTTGAAAACAAATGATTAATGGACCAAGAAATGGCGGAGAGAATATTTCCGTCGTACGCACGACTTTCAACGATGCGCAGATGACAGACATGAACAGTCTGGCTAACGCAATGTTGTCAAAGCCGACTGAATTGTCTCCGATAATCACACACCTCGCAGGACGAGATGATATGCGTTTCCCACTTTCTTTTATGTCAGAAGGTGTAGGTAATGTTGAATCTATTGACCGATTGGAGTATGAATATCGTGTAGCAACTCGAAAACTTATGACTCGCCCTGTGGCAGTCACTAACGGTGGAACTAACCTAGGACAGGGAGGATCTACTTTTGAACTAACATTCCCTGATAAGTGGTTTGTATTTCCTTACGTTCTTGTGAACGGAGCAGGAGAGCAAGCTCGTATTATGAGAGAGCCTGTAGCTTCAAGCACTGGACAAGGATGGGTATATACTCTTCAACTTGTAAACCCAGCAGCAGCTACAGTTCTAACTACAGGATTTACAGCGGGAGACCTATGGGCTCAGTTGTTTGCACCTGTTGGAGTAGACTTCTCTCGTGGAAATGCTTCTAACTGGCAAGCTCCAGGGCTTGTACGTAACAAGCTTACCACAGTACGTAAGTCTTACCATATGTCAGGTAACGCTAAAGATTTTGTAGCTGAGTTCGCACTTCCTAAGAAAGGCGGAGGTACTACAAAACTTTGGATGGATTACGAAGAATACCAGCACATGCTTGAGTTCAAAGAAGAATGCGAGATGATGTACTGGTACGGTCAGCGTACGTATGGCGATGACGGTGTTGTAAATATGCGAGATGAGAATGGACAACCAGTTGTTGTTGGCCCAGGTCTTCTTGAGCAAATCATCAACCGTGAAACTTATGCTAACTTGACTGAAAACCAACTTTTGAACATCATTGGTGACCTATTCTACGGAATGACTGATGCTAACCAAAAGCAGGTTACTCTTTACACTGGTACTGGTGGTATGAGAGAATTTGATGCTGCAATGAAGGCTTACTTTGGTGCAAACCAATGGCAAGCAAGTGCAACTACTGAGTTCATCAACGGATCAGGAAGAAATCTTGGACTTACAGGATACTTCAAGCGTTATGAGCACATTGACGGTCATGCTGTTAATGTTGTGAAAATGCCGTTGTTTGATCACGGTCCTGTTGCTCGTGCTCGAGCTCTTCATCCAGTAACTGGATATTCTTTAGAGTCTTATCGTATGGTATTTGTTGACCAGTCTAATTATGACGGAAAAGCAAACCTTAAGATGATCTCTAAGAAAGGACGCGAACACCTACGATGGTGTGTACCTGGATCTGTTGTGCCTCGAGGATTCGATGCAAACACTTCTCGTGCATCTGACGTAGATGGTGCTTCTGTACACATGTTGAAGACTGGTGCTGTCTGCTTGAGCAGATTTGATACTAGCCTTGACATCGAGTGCGTAGCATCGTAAGTAAACTGTAGATATTGGGGGAGGAGAGTATATTTCTTCTCCCCTTTATTTACATTCTGAGTGAGTTATTCTTTACACCTCAGAAAACCTAAACTAGAAAGAATTATGACAACAAAAGCAAAAAAGGAAACTGCGCCTAAAGCAGCGGCTGAGAAGGACGTCGATACAACAACTTCAAAAAAATCCACCACTATAAAAGCATCTGTAGACTTTGGGACTAAAAAAATATATGTCCGAAGAAAAGAAGTGGCTAGTCATCTCCCTAAAGAGATCAGAGCAGAAGCTGTAGTTAAACTTTCAAGTGTATTTGTAAACCGTCAACCTTTAAGAGGTTTCACGGATACAGAAACTGAGACTAAATATCTTGCAACTCTTTTAGATGTAGGTCCAGAAGACAGAGAATGGTCTAGATATGTAAGAAGGTTTTGGGCTGAACTTAGAATCCCTGTAGGATTTGCAGGTATGGAGCTTGAAGTGGGAAAAGATCAAGATGGAGAACCTCTTAATCTAATGGATTTTATAAAATATAATTTTGCAAAAAGACATCCTCTTGTAGCAGATAGCCTTGAGGAAATGCAAAAAAGTTCTCTTATGAGATTCTATATCCAAGATCCTAACAAGGATGATAAGAAGAAAAACAATTCTGTACAGGTTGCAAAACGTGCAGATAGAGAATTTATAAAAGCATCGGACGATGTGGTTAGAATGAAAAACATTCTACGAGTTTTAAGTAATGTTAAAGTGGATACTTTAGATTCTGAGCAAGTAGAGAATATGCTTTTTGATCTTAAGCAAAAAAGTCCAGCAAAATTCCTTAAATTTGCAACAGATGATAATCTGGACATAAGAGCCGAGATAAGCTCGTTTATAGAATCAGGCGTACTTCATAAAGTAGGTAACGCTATTGTAAATGTAGATGAGACTTTAGGGGAGGACATGGACGATGCTATTAGAGTGCTTAAGAGTCCAAAAAGATCGGGGGTATTGAATACTCTTAGACTTCGACATAAAGAACTTTCAAACTAAGAAAGCGTGAACGTAACTGAAATGCATATCTCCCTGCGCCAAACGGTAGACAGGATAAACTCTCAAAGAGCAGATCAACTGCTATCTGAAGAGATAGATCTTGAATTAAACCGTGCAATGCAAAGGTTTATAAACCAAAGGTATGGGAAGAATAATGTATATCAGGAAGGTTTTGAGGAATCGCAAAAGCGTATAGACGAACTTCGTACTTTACTTGTAGAGTATGAAAGTGGTGTAACCTTTAAAGAAATCCTAAAGCCGGATAGCATCTTTGTCGATCAATTTCAATTACCCGCAAATTATATGTACCTGGTAAACCAAAGGTCTAAGATATTTGTAGACAACTGTAGAACAATAGATTACAATCTTATAGCTAATCAAGATATAAATTATTTTACCTTCACTTTTGATGATTTTATGGTGAATGGTAGTGAATTTGTAAACTCTATAGGAATGGAAGACGGTACTGTCACACCTGCTATTATTCCAGTTTGGAGTGCAAGTATAGATCTTCAAACCTCTGGTTATTCTCCAGGTGCATATCCGCAATATATAAATGAGGTCAGAGCTGACTTACTTAATAATCCTCAGCCTGGATTTGAAATATATTGGGAATCTTATGGTCCATTAAGCATACCTAATACTTTTATTGTAATTGTCGACATGGATGGGTCCGGTGGGGTTTTTAACTGGGACGCAGCAAATGGTAATGTAACTCCTCTTGTATCTATAGATACCCTAAACAATACTGTAACTTCTGTACCTCCTAGGTTTGAGGATAGAAGTAACAATCTTGTAAGAGAACCTAGAGGTAATTATACTGAGGATACAGTTTTGAATAAATTTTCTCAACAGGATGATATATTCAGACTTTTAGATGATCCTTTTAATAGTACTACGCACACTTCTCCACTTACAACTGTACGAGGAGGCTTCATAGATATCTATACTAATGCTATATTTATAACGTCAAGTGTAAAAATCACATATCTAAGGAAACCTCAACCTATAAACTTATCTTTGGGCTATAATTGTGAACTACCTGATCATACACATGAAGAGGTAATAGCAATGGCAGCTTCTTCAATTTTAGAAGAATCCTCTGATCCAAGATATAAGACACAGATGGGAGAAGCGATAAACAGAGAATAATTTTTTTATAAATTTTAAAATAATAAGCTATGAAACAGCTATTAATTTCAGACGGAGCTTCTGCTACATATGCTGCAGGACTTCTAGCTCCAGGAGCAATTGACGTAGTAGGGCTATCCGCAGATGGACCTGTAAGCGTTACTCCAGGACAAACTATTTCAGATTTTCCTGCTATCCGATTAATTCAAGGTACTGCCGCTGGTCGTGCTAACGTTGTATCCCCTTGGATCGATGGTTCAAGTGTATCACGATGGGTAGGACAATCTTATGCAGCTCAAACTCCACAATCTTCAACTTTAACGTTTGCTACAGTTCCTTCAGCAGGAGGTACAGAAATGAGCATTAAAGTAATTGACCGAGCAATCGGACAAGCACAATTTCAAAGAGCTTCTGCAAGTTACACTACTGTAGCAGGATCTTTAACTGTACACAGAGTAACAATCGGACTTTTCTCAGCATTGATAGGAGTACCTGTAGCAACTCTCGCACAAACTCCAACCACCTATGCGGTTCCAGGAATGGACAGAGTTATTGCAAGCATAGATGACGATGAAGCAGGAGGTGCTGCATCTGTTATTACTCTTACAGGTAATATTATGGATAGCGATCCTTATTCAGTTCTTGCTTCTTTCCAATCAGCTTCTGAAAACCTAAATGGTGACTTTGGTACAACTCTTACAGTTGCATCTACAGGTACTCCTACTCTAGGAAACGGTGGTGATGGAAACTTGATCGTAGAACTTGAAGCTAGCCTACAAGGTATGGGTCGAGGATACTATGAC
>Ga0098052_1000988_pt1 | contig 17904 bp, 34 predicted proteins | sample 15_taG_FD_81591 | JGI IMG/M metagenome (GOLD analysis project Ga0098052, IMG submission 81591) | Marine viral communities from the Subarctic Pacific Ocean - 15_ETSP_OMZ_AT15312 metaG | ecosystem: Environmental > Aquatic > Marine > Oceanic | place: Pacific Ocean | collected 2015-01-18
CTCCAGAACGCCATCCCCATTGTCGGTCAGACACGGCGCCTCCTTCCCCGCGAAGAGGGAATGCAGGACCGTCTGGGTGCCGCATTGACTTCTTGGCTGCTGCCGATGTCGTTGCGCCAGTTGTCGACCCGGGAGCGGTTGTCTGCTCAGCGTCAGCGCGAGCGTAAACTAGGCATTGAACGCAGGACGGAACGGCTGTTGGAGGAGGGGTATTAGGTCTGCTGCACGGTGCAGCAGAGACGATCATGGATTATGTGACGAGAGAACGGTGGGGGGCTAGGACGCCTACTAAGGGGTGGACGTGGCTTCGTCCGTCCCGGGTGGAAGGCGTTGTGGTTCATCACAGCGGTGTAAAGGATGGTTCTACGGGGGCTGCGGCGGTGCAAGCCTTTGAGCGTCACCACATGACCACCCGTGGGTGGTCATCTATTGCGTACAACTGGCTGGTTGACGTCGATGGCACCATTTACGAGGGGAGGAAGAACGGTGCTGTGGGTGGCGCTACGAAGAACTGGAACTTCAAGACGGAATCGGTGTGTTACATCGGGGACGGCGATGAGGCGTTGTCGGCGCAGGCAATCAACGGGTTGAAGTCCGTCATCGACTATCTACAGGTGAAGTATGGTGGCACCTTGTGGGTGAAGGCACACAGGGATTTCGCTTCTACGAGTTGCCCGGGGACTTTGTTGCACGAATGGGTGAGTACCGGGACTCCTGCTGCTGTGGTGCCGGGAGGCGTCGCACCTCCGGTGGATTGGGGGGAGTTGATCCGCTACTTCTACCTCGTGGGGAAGCAGTTGCTGATGTACCCGTTGAAGAGGGGAGCGCGGGGGTCTGTCGTGAGGTTGGTGCAGGAGGCTCTGAACCGGAAGGGGTTTGAGGCTGGGCACGTTGACGGCGTGTTTGGTTGGAGGACGAAGCGTGCGGTGCGCGAGTTTCAGCGCAGTCGGGGGTTTCTGAAAGCAAACGGGGTTGTTTCCAAGAAGACTTGGGACGCTCTCTTCTTAGGGTAGGAGGTACTTTCCATGCCCAAAGGTACAGGTTACGGAACATCAGCGGTTAGGCAGTTGGCGAAAAACGCTGCCGCCTATCTTCGCAACACGAACTTGGGGAACGCCGCCTTTGGTGGCCGTCCCTTTGGCAAGTGATGGGCGGAAAGGGACGTAAGCGTCCCAAGCCACGGTACTGACATGCCGTTGCGGCGAGGCATGTCTGATAAGGTCGTGTCTCAGAACATCGGCAAGTTGATCGCTGAGGGTTATCCCCAGAAACAGGCAGCGGCTATCGCTCTGAAGAGGGCTGGTCGTTCCAAGGAGAAGCGACCATGAATCCACATTTTGTAGACAAGGTTGAAAGAGCAGCCGCTACCTTTGCTCAGGCGTTCCTGAGCGTGTTTATTATCTCTGACGTTTCCACGGCTAAGGCCGCGTTTATTTCTGCCGGTGCTGCCGTTCTCGCTTTGGTCAAAGCGTGGGCCAAAGAGGTGCTGGACAGCCGCGCAAGGTAATGACAACGGAGTGGGATGCTTTTCTTGCCGCACATGGTGAGGACATCACCTCAACGGTTCGGGAGTCGTTCTCACAGAACAGCCACCTGTTCGACATCAACGACGGCACCCACGCTGCATGGCACGACAACCAACTGGGGCTTCTCGTGGTGTTCACCGAAGACGAGGCTGAACACTTGGCTTCAGAGTCGTGGCGGTTGAAGGAAGGCTTCGCGACGATGCCCGCTTTCCGCGAGTTCCTTGGCCGAATGATTGAAGACCTGACCAGTCGGGCGGTGGAAAGCCGGTTCGGCGAAGAACCTATTTAGGGTCGACGCGGAACGCTTCCAGCAGTATCCGTTTTCCCTCGTCGCGGCGACGAGCAACGGTGGTCTTGGGTATCCCGGTGTAGTACTCCACCTCGCGCAGCGACATGGACTGGCTGTAAATGAGTTGGACGACTAGGGCGCAGTCTTCCGTCATTGACGCCAATGCGTCATTGACGGCGTTGTTCAACGAATACCGGTACGCCCATTGTGTGTCGTCAAGGATGACCTGATTATGTTCCCGGTTTTCAGCATCTTCCCTGACTTCTTCACCGGGCGCTGCGCGCAGTAAGGCGTCCCACTCGTTGTCGGGCAGCCCAGCGTGTGACAGGGCATTCTCAGCCCCTACCGGCGCGTGGAGACGCCAGTTCGACGGGTCAACCGGGATTACTTTGCGGGGCATGACTGGGGGGAGATAGGAACTGTTCCCCAATAACCCGCGTGTTCTCCGGGTCGTAATGCGACGGATCACCCTTCTCCCATGCTTCGTCATGGTCGATCCATCCAAGTATTTCAACGGAGCGAAACTCAGGGTCAACAGGGCGCACCACCCACAGCACCAGTGCCTGATCCAACTGACGGCGCCGCACGGCAGCGTTGGTGCTGGTCCGCACCCGGCGCACCTCTATGTTGTGGCCGACGTCGGGGAGATGCTTGTGAGTTTTGTGATCCGACTTGTGCCAGACGTGTCCCGACCAGTACTGGTTCGTGATCTTGGCGACGGCGAGTTCGCCGACACAGGCGGCGACCTGCGCCGTCCGGTTGTCTTCCATTCGTTTCTTGTCGTAGTGGGCGGCATCGCGTTTGCCCCAGTTCTCAATGAATCGGCGCGCTCCGACGTGGGATGCCCACTCGTATTCCCAAGGCTCTAGTTCTACGAGGATCATGTGGTGGCTCCTGTCATAGTTTTGTTGCCTCCACATGGTAGACCATTCGGTCATCGGGATAGGCAATCCCGGTCAAACCGTCAAGCGTGGCTTTGATCGCATTGTCGACGTCGAACGTCAGTGACGTCTTGGCGTTCGGCATCTCTTCTATTTCTATGGTCTGGCACTCTTTGTGGTAGGCGATCTTGACTAGAACCGGCCCCTCAAACATCGGCCCGTCGTACGCGTCGGCAACGGTTTTCTCGTAGGCGAGGGTGTCGGCGGGGGTGTAGACCTTTCCGCGTCGTGTCATCCGGGGGCGCTTCTTTGGGCGCGGGCGACCTTCCACGATGAATCCGTAGGATTGGGTCATCGTTTGCTCCTTGACGATTCGTATGCCTTCTCCGCCAATCTGCGAAGTTGCATCTCCTGATCGGGGCGCCCAGAGAACTTCTGGGTGTGGGTGTTGTCGACGTCTATGAGCCACACCACTGTGGTGTCCAAGGGGTGGCCGTCGCTCGCTGCGGTACCGGCGAAGTGGAACAGCCATCCGTGGCGTCCGTGGCCTCGTCCTTGGTTGGGTGTGAACACGTTGGCAGGTGGTCCCCCCTCGTACATGTCCTTCAGGATGCCCCACATGCGCCCGTCGGTGCGTTGACGTTTTGTCGGGCGGGGGGCAGGTTTCGGTTCAGACTTCAGCAGAGAGGCTGCCTTGATGTCCGCTATTTTGGCGCGGTTCGCGTTGGCGTCATGCAGGAACTGTTCCAAGTGGAGGGGCTGACCGTCTTCGTCAAGGATGACTTGACGGTCGTATCGTTTACGCGCTCCCCAGTAGGGAAGGCGCACGAAGTTGCCGGGTGGGCCTTGGAGGTGTTCGCTCTTTGGGAATGGCGAGTCCGTGGGTACGTCGGCTATTTCTTCCGCTGCTTGGAGGCAGCGTCGCATGTCGGCGGTGGGGCACCAAGTGTCGGCGAAGACCCAGATGTGAGCGCCTCCGGAGCGTGTCCGTTCGATCCACGACGGGACGTTTTGGGCTGCGAGTATGGCGTGGATGTTGTATGCGTAGTCGGCTACCTCGTCTTCGGTTCCCTGTCCGGCATGGTCGTCACCGGAGGCGTCGATGTCGATGCACCCCCAAGCGCAAACCCACAGGTCTTTCTGCATGTCGGGGTACCGCCGGTTGTCGTCCCAGCCGCGTGGCCCGACGTGTTTGTTCGTCGGGTCGTAGACCATCGGGTAGATCCCAAGCGCCAGTTCTCCGACGAGGTGGCGTCGGAAATGGTTGGGGGTCAGGTCTTCCCAGACGGCGTGCGGGTTGTCTCCGGATTCTCCCCATGCGTGGGGGAATCCGTGGAAGGTCATCTGGAACCACGCCGTTAGGTCACTCATCGTCTGGCAACACCTGTTGAGTCCACAACTCCTGCCACGGGTCCACGAGGGTTCCCGCTTCGGTGATTTCCATAGTGAGGTTCACCTTGCGCCCGTCGAACCGCTTGTTCTTGACGAGGGCTACACCGAACGTCGACTCCAACTGTTCTCGCTCTTCGTGATCCAAGCCGGGTTCTTCGTGGGGACGCCACACCGTAATCATAAAGTGTGCGAGGTCTTCACCGCCGTATCGTCCCGATTCGATCCCCAGAGCAGACCCGCGTGACGCTGCTCCACGGGAGGCTTGGTGGACGACGATGGTCGCCGCATCGTTCTTCATGCCGACGTGTTTCAAGGCAGCGATCTTCGACGGGTCGTCACCCAAGTCGGGGCCGTGGAGTTGGGACGCAAAGTCCCACACGAACACGTCTGGTTTACGCCCGTAGTTCTCTCCGCTCCATGTCCCCAGCATGTGGTCGACCGCCGACACCATGTCGGAGTCTGCCCCACACAGGCGTAACGCCGACTGGTAGCGGGCGATGGTTGCCCGGTCGATGATCCGCAGGTTCCTCAGTTCAGTCTCAGACTGGTGGCGGATCGCTGCGAGGATCTGGTCGTCACCCCGTCGGGCACGTTCGTAAACGTCGCGTGGGTTCAGGTTCAACCGGACGCTCAGGATCTTCGATAGAACCATCAAGTCTGGTTCGTCCGGGGACATCCACATGACGATGGTGTTCGGGTTCTTGGCAACAGCGTTGACGAGAAGGACCGTCTTGCCGGTGTGGGCCTTCCCCGCCACCACCAGCATTTCTCGCGGTTTGATACCGCCGTCCATCGCTTCGTCTATTTCGTGGACGCCAAGGGACCACCGGTTGGAGGTGTCGGTGGCGTCGGTTATGAGTCGTTCGGCTATTTCGCCGCAGGTTGGCAGGTTCGGCGTGACGGGAGTGCGAGCCGACTCCAGTGGGGAGGTACTGGAGTCGGCCCGAACCCGTTGAACGCGAGCCTGAGCCTCTTCGGCGCTCAGTCTCGCTGACATCTACCGCACGTACGCTGGTGGGCGCACGAACGAGTCAGGCAACTTGTCGAAGTCGATGGCGTGGTCTGCATATTCCACCAACGACGGACCCCAGTCGCCTGCCAAGTTCCGCTCCGGTTTCACCTTCGCGTGCGGGTAGGTCTTGGAGTTGATGGGTCGCCCGTTGAGGTTCCCTTCCGACTTCACCGTCTGGTTGCAGTAGAAGTTGGAGTCGCGGGAACCGAACGTGATGCCACTCATCCGCTCGTAGTTGATGGCATTGGTGATCGTCTCAAAGCCATCCTGTCGAACCCACGGGGTCTTGCCTCCCGTGGACTGCCCTGAGCCGCCCGTAGGAGGCACTGGAGGTGTCGCCATAGGGGGTGGTGGGGTAGGCATCACCTGAGTGCCGGGAATGGCCGCTACGACGGCCTGTGCGCCCGCTGCAGCCCAAGTGTTGCCGTTGACGATGGCATGGAGATCACCCCAATGCGCTCGCACGTCTTCGTATCCGAAGGCGCCACTGCTCACCAGAGCAGCCATTACCTGTGCCGTCGCAGAGTTACAGTTCTGCGCGACGATCAAACTGTCTTTATCCATTTGCATCCTCCGATGCTTCTAGTTGCTTTCCCTTACATACGGACCAGCATGGCGCCCATTTCTCTGAACACCACCAGCCCGCATCATTCAGCGGCCAGACCTTCAGGTCTGACTGCTCCACGAGGCGGCAAGCCGCTTCGACCTTCTGCCGCAGGAACTGGAAGTCCTGCGGTCCCCGCTCAATCGTCATGGACGACACCTCACCTTTGGTGCCGTGCATGACGAAGAACGTCATCTGGGGCAAGTCCATTGCCCAGCAATACGCAGTCGATTGGACGTCCCACCGCTGGTACTGCCACTTCTCTTTCGTGTAGTCACGCTTGGGGAACTTCCAGTCCACCACCCCATAGTTCGCATCTATTAGATCAACCTGTCCCGCGAGGGTTACGACACGCTCGTCGTCCTCGTAGAAGACCCGGCTGAAACTCTCCTCCACGCGTCCGGTGGAGTTGAGGTTGGGGTAGACGTTCCGGTACCAACCGTCCAGTTTCGTCTGACCTATCGCCGCCATCTTCCCGACGCTGCCGTAACTGTTCCACCCCTCAATAATCGGAGTGATGGCAGACAGCCCTTGGTCGAATGCTTCGACCAGCACGCTGTAAGTGAAGTCGGTATCGCTCTGGTCTGTCAGGTTCAGCACCTGTTCGACGGCGTGGTGACACGCTGTCCCCAGTGCGGCCCCATCGCCTTCGATGTCACTTACGTCTCCCGCCCAGATCAGGCGGGCTTGCTCTGGACACATGTCCAGTTTCTTCAGATCGGACTGGTGCCACGTGTGGTGCCACCGGCTTCCGTCGAAGTGATGCTTTCTGCTCACGGTTACCTCCCCGTGCTAGGGCTAGCCCCGCCCCCCTCCCGGGGGGCGGGAGCCAGCCTGCTGGCGCGAGCCTAGTCGATTTACAGGCCCGCATGGTGGATACCCCTGCTGCACGGTGCAGCGGGGACGGTGCAGGGTGGGGGAGAAAGGAGAATCCCCCACCCCGCACCTGCTACCCGCTGGCCTCCCCCCGCGTAGGGGGCGGGGTGTGAAAGAAGCCAGCGGGCCGCTCTAGTTGTCCAGCCAAGCCCCCTCTTCTGCCTCCCGGCGTGGCGTGGACAGTTTCTCGTTGCTGTGCCTCAACGTAGATCGAACCCAAGGGTCAGGCCGTCCGGCGTTGCTCTGTAAGTCCATCTCAGCGATGAGCCATCGCAAGATGGCATACTTGGATAGCGAGTCCACCTTTTCGCGCGGGGTGTACATGAGCGCAGTACGTAGCCCCTGATGGAAGTTGGCGGCTTCTTCCCGCGAGAGGATGAAGACGGTCCCTTCCTTATCGTCGCCCCGGATCACGTGTGCCATGTTAGTTGTCCTCCTTGTTGGGGAACTGGATTACATCCCCTTCGCTTTCTTCTTCATCGTCGGCACCTTCGGTGCCCATTACTTCGGAGAAGATCTTGGACTGCTGCTCCATAAAGTCGCCCAGACGCACCCACAGGTCATGGATCATGTCTAGTAGACCTACCCATAAACCGGGCACCACCCGATTGAAGAACATCGCAGTTATTTCTTCTTCGTTTCGCTCCTGATTGTCAGATTCTTCGTCGCTCACTTAGAGCCTCCATTCTTGGATTCTTTCCAGTCGTCTCCGTACCGATACTTCATAAACTCTCCTCTCGTAAGAGTGTCATAGGGCATTTTCAGCACCGGCATTGGGGGGTTCTTACCCCGTTTTCTACGGCGCCGCTCTCTCTCATACTCAGTGTTGGCAATCTTGCATGGATTGCAACGGCAACCCGTCTTGTAACGGGTTGCCTTCCCGTGAGGGACGGTCACAGTCCTAACACGAGTTCCCGTAGTTGAGCGCGCACGACGTCGCGAATCCGGGCATTCAGTTCCTCCGAATCGTCCAGTTTCATAACTGAGATTCCGGATCCGGACCCGTCCCGGTGATGCTCAGCCTTGCGGTCCATAGCCCACCAGACGGCCTGCTCAAACGACTCCCCTAGACCGCAAGGATTGGTGTTCCCGTCGTACTCCCCCAACAACTCCTTGACGCATTCGTTGACGGGATCGCTGATGTGACTGGTCCAGTCCATCTCGCCCGCTATCTCGTCGGCGTCGATCTCAATGTCGACGTCGACACCCCTGTGTATCTCTCCACATACCTGCATGGCTTTTCAACTCCCTTGATTTGTGTAGTGGTACTGTTGTACCCCAACTCCCTCCTGCTGCACCGTGCAGCAAGAGGGAGAAGGGCTACCTCAGACGCTCAGTATGTCCAGCGCCCGTGCCGCAAGGTTCGCCTTGCCGTCGATGGCACGCTCCAAGGCCCGCTCCTCGCGGATGCGGCCCCGCCTGTCCCGGGCGAGGATGCGATGCTGTTCCGCACCCTGCACGGCGTTGTACGCCGACCAGCGGTTCCGACCCCACTCGTCACGCTCCTCACGCCAAGCCGCCCTCAACGCTCCGCGCTCGCGTGCGATGCGGTCCACCTTGATGGTGTGAGGATCATCCTCCTCCGGATCAGGCACCAACTCGTGCACCAACTGGTGGAACATCAAGTCGGTGTACACCTGATCCTTCATCATGCGAGCCATCTCAGCGAACACAGTTGCTCGCTCAATCTGCTCCCGAAGGATCTCAGCGCGCATGTCCAACAGTTGGTCATGCCTCGTGGTGTGCTTGACGGCGATGATCGGCTGTTTGGCGATCAACTGGTTCTGGCAGAACAGCCGATTCATCACGTCGTACACGGCAGTCTTCCACTGACCGTTCAACGAGGACGTCCAGTAGAGCATGGGGTTCAAGACGTCTCCGCCTCCCAAGTCCACCGGCTCACCGATGTTCTGCCCGAATACCAACTTCTCGCCACGCCCAAACACGGTCATAGAAGAAGCAGAGTTGGGAAACAACGCTTCTGCTGTCCGTAGGATTGGCTTGTAGCCGTCGGTACGTGGGTACCTGTGTCCGTGCAGCCCGATTGTCGCACCATTGTCCCTGCGGACAATGAACACGTTCTGGGCACTGCCTTGATTCCGGCCTCTCTCTACCTGCGGGGTGACCAGCAGGCCAGAGTCTGGCTGGATGTACGACGCCTCCGGATAGGAGACGTCAAAGTCCGCACCACGTTCCCGTGCGACGTCCAACAACGACCTTCCGGTCGTTGCGAGATCGCCACCACTAAGGATGTGATGCTCGTGCGGGTCCATGTAACCCGGCTGTTCGATGCTCATGTGGCACCTTTCTGTGAGGAGAACCTCACGTTGTTTATTCCGTTGGGGCACATGCCGCATGCAACACATGCCCCCTTTCCGAGCCTCTTGACGAAACGCTTGGCGCCCCGTCTGTCGGCTTCGGCCTTGCGGGAGTCGCGCTCAGCGTCGGACTCCCATACGATCAAAGGGATCTTCCCGGTCAGTTCCGGGCAACGCGGCCCCTTCCGCTCAGCGGGGAAGTGGGCAGCGACCTGCTTAGTCTCCTGCCACGTGTCGCCACAGAACGCCAACCGCACCCGGTTCCTCTTGTCGAACTGCTTCACCCGCTGTGCAGTAGCGACGTTGTACCTGTCCACGGACAAGTAGATCTGAAAGTTCGGTTGCAACGGAACCTTCCACAACGGAGACGACAACAGCGCCCGCTCCACGTACTCGTGCGCCCTCGTGTAAAGGAAGATCTTCATGTCGGGGTGGTAGGCAGCGACCTGATTCCACGCTCCAAACTCCTCCAGTGAGCGCAGGTCGCCATCCCAGTAGGGGCGGAACCATCGTTCCGCCAAAGGAACGCCTCGCTTCACCATCTCAATCTCCGTGTCCATCACCATCTGGTCGAAACGTGTCACCAGACGGTCGTATTCCACGTCAGTGGTCAAGACGGTGTTGTGGGCTAGTAGTGCCTGCACTGCCGGGTAATGCTCCGCTTGCTGTGCGTAGCAGGACTCGCAGAACGGCGTCGTGTGCTTGCATGCCGACGACAGCACCCCGAACGAGTTCAGGACAACCGGCGCTCCTTCCGTGGCAATGCGGCGCTCCCGCCAGTGGATGACTGGCGACAGTTTCCGGTTGCCGCTGCGCTTCAGCGCAACGTCAACCCGTATGGATGGACGTATCTCTACTCTCTGCTCAGTATCGGCCATAGAACTCAGGCTCCTCCTTCATTGCTTGGTATTGCAGGTCGGCATGGTGTTCCGCTGCTGCTTCTTCGTTGCAGCGGTAGCACCCGTCCTCGCAGTATTCGCAGTCTTCTGGTTCGTCTGGTGGTTCATAGAACGAGTCGGGCATATGAAAGTCAGTCATTGTCTTCCTCCTTTACGAGTATGTGGTACTCCAACCAAGCCACGGGCGGGAAGCAGTCCTCCAGCCGATCACTTAGTTGCTCCATCGACTGCGCTGCTTCTTCATTGTCGTGGTGATACCCCCACAAGGTGTCCTCGTGTGAGCGCGCAACTTGGATCTGTATGTCAATCGCAAACCGAATGAAGTCGACTTCTTCCATCGACAGGCAGACGACAGCGGTGTTGTCATCGCTCATAGCGCCTCTCTTTGTTGAAAGAGCAGCCCGTTCGTAGATGCGCTATGGAGAAACGGTCAATGACGTTCTGGAACCTGCGGGACGGCACCGGCCACTGTTCTTCTGGCGTGACCTCTACGCAGAAGTGCTGCTCCAACGCTTCGTCACTGCCACAGTCTGAACAAATCCAGATGGATTCGTCGTCGGGTTCCCGACTCAGCCTGCTCAAAGCGTTGACCTGCGGTGGGTGCATCATCTCCCACTGTCCACAGCGGGGACACAAGCCAAGGTCGGTCATGCCCGTGTATCCCGCACGACCGGCGACAGGCGCTGAACGAAGACTTCCTCAACCCCGCTATCAGGGTCGACGTGGATGCAGCAGGTGACCCGGATCTTCCGAATCGCTGCCTGTTGACGGATACGCTTCGACAGCGTTTGACGTGACACGTCAAAGTGGTGCGGTCGCTGGAGAAGCCACTTGTCGCCGTTGAACCAGTCGTCGTAGGGGTGCATGGCTTTACGCCCCCTACCCTTCGCCCAGTCTGGCGTGCCGTTGATCTTGATGCCTATGCCGTAGTCGGCGAGGTAAATCTCATTCAGGTGGTGCATTAGTGTTTCCCTTCGTCATGGTCGCTGCACGGTGCAGCGGCCCTGTCTTTTCTCCGTTGCCGGTATTCCAGCAACAGTTCTATTACTCCTAGAACTAGGAAGTTGGCGCAGCCCAACAACACGTAGAACAGGAAATCGTCATGGGATAGTTGGTTCATACCCCATCAGCCTCCCAACCGGGTTGGCCGTCAATGTGTTGGCTCAAACCGACGCTGTGGAGTACCACTGTCTCAGCCTCCCAACCGGGTTGGCCGTCGTACAACGGATGATCTATGGACTGCGTAGCCACAAGGCTCCCATCCGCCATCACGACCCACTGGGCATCTGCGTCCAGCCCCACCGCCTCCAAGAAGGCGCACAGGCGTTGAGTGTGGCGCCCATCGCTCTCAAACGAGACTGTCCGGCAGTCCTTGAACTCCGACTGGTCTATCCAACCCTCCGAAGTCCAGATGGCCCAAACTGCTTCCCCCGCGGGAGTAGTGGTAACGAGTATTGTTGGTTCATGTGGATTGCTCATGGTCATTGCTTTCCCTTCTCTCTCAGTGACAAACAGATACGAACTGAGAACGGCCTGTCGGCGTGCCACGGTTGACCGCCAACCGTGTCCACGTGGGTAACCACCAGATCCCACTCCTCTGGCCTGACGTCAACCAGTTCCTTCCAGTCGCTCTCGCACTGACCCAACAGATCCCAAAGGTCATCGGGTTCGGAAATAAGCAGGTGAATCTGCCTGTTGATTGGTTGCGTTTGCGCCCGCATCACTCCGCCCCCATGTCATGCCAGCAGTCAGTGCACAGGAAGTACGAGAACGGCCTGTCGACGCGCCACGGTGGAAGCGCATTCATCAGAACCTCACGCTGCTGCGCTGAATATTCAGGAAACACTTCCTGAATAAGCCCACCCTGCAAGTACTTGTCGTGACGATCCGCAGGCACTGTCACCTGCTCGCGCACAGCACACTGCTGACACGCTGCCCGCACCACACGCTCACTGTCCTCCGCTACTTCCTCCCATCTGCCTTCTATCGGCAGGTTCAAAGACATGCGTTCGTCCTTACTGAACACATCTGCGTCAGGATACGAAACCCATCCGTCCGTGTTAGACCAATACAGTTGTTCCTCGTCAAACGGATCAACGTGGCCTGCTATGACGTATGCAACTTGATCCACATGCACGAAGCCCTTGTCCGCTAAGTCAGCCATAGCGTCAGCCACGTGCATCCCGGGGAAGTACCCCACCGTCGGCTCCCAATGCCATTGCTTACTCATTGCTCAACCTCACTTCCGCTGCCCTCAGCAGCATCCGACGCCACCACGACGCCTCCATTGCCATCCTTCCGGGCAACGCCTCACGCGCCGCCCGCAAGATCACGCAGGTGGCCGCATCGTCATCACGATGCTCCACCAGCACATCCACGAACGCGTCGACTTCCTTACGCGTCCCGCTAGGTAGTTCAGACCAACGCTTACTCACTAGCCTCCTCCGCTTCCACTAGGAGCGACTCGTAAGTCGCCAACTGTCCTCGCTGAATCACTTCAACCACCGAATACACCGGCAGCAACGACGGATGAACCGGACGATCCCGGTTCTCCCTGAACTCACGGATGCGCGCTTCCATCGCCTCCGTGCACCTGCCCGTACATCCCACGGGATCACCGCAGAACGAACAGACGTCCCTATCTTCCTCATCACACCACATGTCGTCTCCTTCCAGACGCGCAAAGGGGCGCCCCGGGCCTGCTGCACCGTGCAGCAGAAGGGCGCCCCGTGGACGCGAAACGGCCCGCTGGCGCTAGCCAGCGGGCCGTCCCGCTATTCAGTTGTCAGTCCCGGGTGGTGCCTATCGGCCAACCCCGAACCCACTTCTTCTTCTTATTCCGGTTATTCCAGACCCACACGAGGCCCGGACCCTGCCCGTCCGCATCACGCTTACACGTGGTGCACCGGCAGTACGTGATGGTGTCAGCACCATCCTTCATCGTGACCGGCATAACCGTCACGCTCCTTTCGTAGCGAAAGTGTGAACCACTTCCTGCATCATCAAGTGATGCTCCCGTGGAGTAATGATCCCACGCTGAAGCAGCAGATCCACACGCTGCACACGCTCCTCACGATGCTCCACACGGTCGGTCCATGCAGAGCCTTTCGCCTCACCGGTGCTGCACCGTGCAGCACCGACGGTCCGAACGTGAGCGCCCCAATCACGGCGCACCCACCCTTCAGACCCCCGCCACTGATCCGTGTACCACCCGCACTTACAGACGCCCCCGAAGGAACCCCCAAAGCGAATGAAACGCACCAACCGGTGATTCGGGTTGTCACCCATAACTACTTTCCCCCTTTCAGGGATCTCACATGATCTATCCCACGCCCCCACGCCTCAACGTGTAAAGCGACACGCTCGTGATCTTCCACGGACGACCACGGGCGCAACGACGCCCGGGCCATACGGATCTCCTTACGGATCTCCCGCACCGTGAGATAACGAACCGTTACAGCACCATGCCCGTACTCCTGCGCCCGGGACAACGCACCAGCAGCACTGGTCGGGTTCTCCGCGCTCGTCCACAACTCCCACGCTGCACGGGACTGGGACTGACCCAGACCCGGGCGCTTGTGAGACAAGTGATCGGCACGAGTAACCCGCACACGCGACTGACGCGTGCCCCTACGAAGGGCACGAGACATCATGCTTGACGGGACAGGCGACGGATCATTCGGACGCAACAACGCCCGACTCCTCGCCACCTCTACAACCGTGGTTCCGGCATCCCCCACCAGCACTTTCCATATGTCTGGAGTGCGTCCGGGGTGTCGCCAGAAGCGGTAATGGACAGAGAGCGCCATCGGCGCCTCCTTCCGTATCATGGGCGCTGCACCGTGCAGCGCCGGGAAACCACTGCCCGCTTCACATCGGGCAGTGCACCGGGACGAACCACCTCACAGGCGGTCCTCTCCCAGAACCCCATTATCCCACACTCAGCCCACCTAATCGAACGCTTGTTCCCCTTACGAGATGCACCGAAAACGAAAAAAAGGGGGCGCACCAGCGAACCGCTGGCACGCCCCCGGCGCCCGAACCTAAACCCGGCGCATCACACCAAACCACGTGTGCTGCACCGTGCAGCACACGGGCCGAAAACGAAAAAAAAGGGGAGGCCCGGGCCTTTCGGCCCGGGCCTCCCCCACACCACCTAGCGAACTAGGCGGCGAACTTCGTTACGAACTTCTCAATCCGCGTCCGGCCCGCACACGGTCCCAAGGACCGGTAGACCTTCTCCAGATTCTTCAGTTCGGACAGGACACGTCCCGCCAACGCTGCATCCGTGGCACCGGGCGCCTTGTAATCCACATCGGCCCATCCCGCCTGTGAATCCTCCAGCACCGCCATGATGGTCGGGGACTTCTTCTTGCCACCCCGACCGGCAGCGTTCTGCTTTTTCACGTCCACCAGTTTGACCATCCCGCGTAGTTCACGGATGTACTCCCGACCCTTTCGGCCCGTCAGCACCTTGGTCCCATCCGTCACCGCGTCGACGATGTTCTGAAGGAACCGCTCTTGGTCCGCCACGATGTTCTTCCGAACATCCTTGGCGCCCGGTCGCAGTGAGACGTGACCACCTAGGGCGGACGTGATGGCGGTAACTACTTCCTTCTCCATCATCAACCCGTCCCTCAGCAGTGCCCGGAACTTAATCGCAGCGGTTGACACTTCAACCGTGCCATCCGTCAGGCAGTTCGCCCGATGAATGGACACCCTCACCAGCAGTGACGTCAGACCGACTACGGCCCGGTCCACTGCTGCTTCATGCGTCGACCAATCCGGGATCACCGCTTCAGCGACCGCCCGCACCGTGCCACGTGCTTCCGCGAGGGTCGTACCGGTCAGGTACTTCCCTCCCTTCTGTTCGATGACCTTCTGAGTTGCCTCAGCGATCAGGAACGCACCCTTGGCGGATGACGTCCCGCCGGTAGCGATCATCTTCGATCCCTTCCGGATGGCATCCTTCCCGGTCTTGGTGATGGCGGGGATTACAACTTCCCGCTCTTCCTCAACCGGTTCGGCGGACCCCTTGGTGGTGTCCTTGGTGGATGTTGCTTTCTTGGTGGTTCCCATCAGGGAAACCCCTTTCTTGTTGGGGGGACCGGTTCACCCCGGCCCCCGTGACACCACCAGTATCCCACCCCGGGGTCACCTATTCCAGCGGTGCTGCACCGTGCAGCACCCCGCGCCCCGCGACCCGCGGAAACGTCACCCCGGCCCGGTCCCGCTCCCATCCCGCCAGACGTCCGGACCACCAGCGCTGCACCGTGCAGCACCTGCCCCGACCCGGCCCACAACGACAGGCAACGTACCCCGAACCCTCAGACGTCCGGCAGGCCACCCCTAGGGGGGGGTACCGGGGCCGCTTCGCGGGTGTGTGTAGATATGGAGGGACAGATCGGTCAGGAATCCCGTTTTCTCCCCCAACGCTGTAAAACGATGCTCTCTATGGCATGAGCCATCTGCTGGAGCGACCCGCTGGTGGCGGGTCGCGGCTAGCCTCCTCGTTTATTAGAGGCTGCCGCTGTCCCATAGGGTGTGGGACGCCCTGTCGGCTTTGGTAGGAGGCTGTGATGGCACAAAATGGTGGCGGTAAGGGTTGGAAGACTGACGACTCGTCGGGTGAGAAGGTGATGCCTGACTTGTGGCGCGAGTTTTTGGAGTGGTTGTTGCGTGGGCCGGATCGTCAGCCTGTGACTCAGCGTGAGTGGGCGCGTGAGCATGAGTTGCATGAGGATTCGTTGCGGCGTTGGAAGCGTGATCCTCGTTTTACACGTGAGTGGGATCGTCGTGCGGCGGAGTTGAACATTCATCCTGAGCGTACGCAGTCTGTGATTGACGCTTTGCATGCTCAGGCGGTGGCGGGGTCTGTGAATGCGGCTTCGTTGTACTTGCAGTACATCGAAAAGTTTACGCCGCGGCGTTCTGTGGTGTTGGAGGATCGTGCGGTGTCGGGTTTGTCGGATTTGGAGTTGGCTGACGAGTTGGAGGGGCTGGTTGCGGAGTTTAGGGATGTGGGGGCGGAAGATGGCGTGGCCTGACCATGTTGAGCGTGTCAGGTTGGGTCCGTTGTTTGATGACGATTTGGCTTGGCGTGAGGAGGCGTTTGGTGAGCATCCTGTGTTGGGTCCGTGGGGCGATCCGTTTCATGGCCCTGTTGCCGATGAGGTGTTGGAGTGCGGGTTGGAGAACCCGGAGGTTTGTGAGGCGTGCGAGTGAACCGGTGGGTGGCGTGTGCGACGGTGTTTCTCCTGTTCGGGTTTATTGCCTTTACGGTTTGGGGTTTGGGTCGGACGTTACAGTCGTTGTTCGACCTGTAGACGATGATTGAGCCGTTTGAGAATCGCAATCCGGAGTCTCGTCTGGATGCTGCGTTGAATCTGATTGCTTCTCGCCGTCGGGATCCGACGGCGTTTCGCCCTCCGCAGGGGCATGGGATGAATCCGTTGCAGGCGTTGGAGGCTTTGGGGAAGAACTACGTTAGGGATCCGTTGTCTGCGGCTATGTCGTATGCGTCGTTGTCTCAGGCCGATCACAAGCAGCAGCGTGATGGGGCGCCGTGGTGGACGCGTGCGTTGTCTGGTGTGAAGGAGCCGTTGGATTGGTTCAACATGGACCGGTGGGGTGAGGCGCGTGGCACGCAGGGTTCGTTGGGTCAGTCTGTGCTGTTGGGGGCGTTGACTGACGATATTCGCGATCCGGAGCAGTTGGGTAAGGCGCGTGAGTCGCAGTGGTACAAGAAGGGGTCTGGGGCGGTTGACTTGGGGGCACGGATCTTTGTGGATCCGAACGCATTGTTGTTTGGGCGCACGATGACGGAGTTGACTAGGCGTGCGGCGGCTAAGGGTGTGCGAACTGGTGGGCCTGCTGCGGCTGCTGCGATTCGGTCTGCGTCTGAGCAGAACCGGTGGGGGTTGCAGAGTCCGAATCGGTGGTTGGGGGACGTCGACCCTCCCGATGTGACGTTGCCGCCGTCGACCCTCCCGACGCGACCACCCCGAACGGCGCATCAGTTTGATACGCCCCGGTACTTGGACGAGATCCGTGCCGCCCGTCCCGGGGGGCGCTCGCCAGCGAGGACGGTCGAAAACAGGGTGCCTGATTCAACCCGGCGGCAACAGTCACTGAAGTGGCAGGACGTCATGTTGAGTCGGTCACCGATTTTGGAGGACGGGTACGCCATCCCGATGGTGGGGAAACCGGCCAGCAGTTTTCCGGATCCGTTCGGGAGGCACATCCCCGCGCACGGTGTTCTTGTCCAGTTCGATGAGGCGGGGCGGGTCGTCGGGAAGCCTATTCGCGCTGCCGGTGACACGACGCGGATCCCACGTAACGCTAGCGAGAACTTGTTGTTGCGTGGGATCCGCGACAAGGGTTGGTACTGGATTCACCGAACTCCCACTGGCAGGGTGACGCCCGCAGAGTCGGTACACGGCCCCCCAACCTTGAACAGTTCGGGCGTGTACAAGGTTGCTATGACCGGCGATGAGGTTGCCGCATCGTCGGTGGATGACCTGCTGGAACGGTTCGACAGGATCGGCCCCGATGATGGCTGGGATTTGGAAACCAATCTGGCTGTGATGAGGGGGGGCGTGTTCAAGGGTACGGCTGCGGAGGGGAAGACGTTGGCGGAGATCGGCGAGTTGGTTTCCAACGGAGCGGAGGCGGAACGGATACGTCGTCTTCCCGTGGAGCAGTCAGACCGGTTGGATGCGGAACGGATACGTCGTCTTCGAGAAGCCGCTCTTTCACCCGCTGAGGCCAAGAAGATGTGGCCGACGATTCGTCGCATGTATGCCGACGAAGCGGTCGACAACATTCTGACAGCCCGGGGCGACGAAGACACGATGCGTCTGCGGGCACTCTTTTACGATGATCCGACGATGGCAAACGATCATACCTTCCAGTCGGCGATCCACGATTTCTTGGAACGCAGTTCGCGGCAACGACCCCAACCCAACCCTCAAAACCCGTTCGCCTCTACCACGGGGCTGGATCAGTGGGATGTGGCGCTGTATGGCCCTGCCCGGGAGGGAAATGTAGGGTTGGGGTTTGATCGCCGTGTCTACGCCGTGGAGGAGATCCGCGAGTTGATTGTCGC
>Ga0098052_1000995_pt1 | contig 17837 bp, 32 predicted proteins | sample 15_taG_FD_81591 | JGI IMG/M metagenome (GOLD analysis project Ga0098052, IMG submission 81591) | Marine viral communities from the Subarctic Pacific Ocean - 15_ETSP_OMZ_AT15312 metaG | ecosystem: Environmental > Aquatic > Marine > Oceanic | place: Pacific Ocean | collected 2015-01-18
AAGGATACAAAAAAAGCTTATCAATGTGCAATCTCAAACGGATTCAGTGTAAAGCAAGCCGCAGAAATTGTGGAAGAAATTCAAAAGAAAACGAAATAGTGACCTAACGTGTCACACCTATAGACGATAATACTAATATGAAAAACAACTTAAAAATCATCACCGTAGTCCAGCGACAGCACTTCCTTAACGATCTTGTCGTAATCCAAGACGTTTTCACCGGCAAGGTACACTGGAAAGGTAACCGACACGCAGCAAATAAAATGCTGTTGGTCCTGCAAAAGTGACCTAACGTGTCACACCACTATGGTACAATAACAGTATAACAATTAATCAACTCCTTTGGGAAAACAACATGAAGAAATTAACCGCTAAAGAAACCGAGGGCATGACCTTGGAACAGTTCCAGCAAGCAATGCGAGAAGGTCGCGTTGAGGTTCGCCGCGAAGGTTCACACCAGCCAACCGCCGACCAAGTGACCATGAGTGGTCGCTTCTCTTGCGAGTAGTTAAATCAATCGGATTTCTCACCGATTAAAAACAAATTGAGTTTCGGGAATTTAACCGCAAGTTATACCGAGTGATAAAAACTGCGGCCCTTATTTACTAAACTACCTTCCAACTAGGAAAACAACTATGAATTATTCTGACAAAATCGCCAAGCGTATGCCAATCTCACTGGTTGACGCAGACGAGTCTGCAAAAATCGCTGGCATCCGTGATGCTATGATTCGGATGGGATCAACGCCCGCCGAGGTTCGCTCGACGTTCTTACTGGATGAGGATTTCATCCCCGACGCCTTGCAAGCGTTCCGTTTTCGTTGCGATAAGTATTTCGCGAAAACAGAAAAATGGTTTGAGGCTCGGTGACCAAACGTGTCACGGCCACGGCCTACAATACTCACATCAAACAACAATAACAACTAAGGTAAAATTATGCCAAGCAAAAAAATGATGGAAGAACTGGAAACAATCGCAAAAGCAGAGCAAGAGGAACTAGATTCCCAAGAGCTTGAGTATAATTGCACTACTCTATCACATCAAGACGTGGTTGAGCTATACGTTGCCCTAGCTCGCGAAACTGGCAAGCTACGCCAAGAGATTGACTACAAATTCTAGTCAATAGCAAATCCGGCAAAAAAACCGGATTTTCTAGAAATCGACGTAAGTCCTTTGCTGGTAAGGGTTTAGGACGATCCGGGCTAGGATTTTTGACGTAAGTCCTTTGGTGGCAACGACTTAGGACAATTCTAATAAACTTTGAAAATTATGAAGATTGGGGTTGACTCCATCTGTCCCACCCTATATAATAAGGGTATATGAATAACAGCCAGCGTCAGCGGTCAGCAAAAAATAAGGTAAAAAGTCCAAAATAACTGCTGACACCCCTTGACAAATCGAACCAATTATGTTATAATGTAATTATGACATTTAAGAAATCAAAACAAATGGTAACCTTTTGGAACATTTACTGTTACAGCGTAAATCGACCGGCTAACGTTTCCCCACAACGTTGGGCAGCAATTTGCAAATTCTTTCAGAATAACTTCTCGAATTGACCTGACTTGTCACACCTATAGACGATAATACTAATATGAAGAATAAAACAAACTACAACGCTGTCCGTAAAATCAACGCCCGCATCACCAAACTTGAGAGCGACAAGTTTTGCACTGATTGCAATCTGACAATCGGCAAGATTAACCGCGAGATAAAAATCTTGCAATTCGCCAAGAAAATCCACTTTAGCTCTTGACAAATCACCAGCTCTGTGGTATAATTACAGTATAACGAATAAGGAATTTAGGATTATGAAAAAAGCATTTGTATTTGATTTTGACGACACTTTGGCGACTACCGATTGCCGTGTTATTGTTCGTCGTACCGTACAGGACACACTGAATGGAAGCGATCAACTTTTGACTCCTGCTGAGTTTAACACTCACGAGCTGGCTGAAAACGAGCGTTACGACTTTGAGCAATTCCGTTCTGCTGAGTTCATTCGCTCGGCAAACCCTACTTTTCTCATGGCTCTTGCCAAAGAGGTTCACGATGAAGGTCACGCTGTTTATGTTCTTACTGCTAGGGCTGACAATGTGGCCGACGCAATCGCTGATTGGCTTTGCGGTTTTGATGTTAAACCTGTTCGCGTTTTCGGTGTTGGTTCCGATGAGAAAAAGGTAGACATTCCAGCAGAGAAGCAGAAGGTTTTGCAGACCTTAAATCAGCTTTTCGATGTTGTCTACTTCTACGATGACGACCAACACAATGTTGATCTTGCCGATCAGGTTGGTGTCAAGACCTATTTGGTATAATTAAGGAAAAAATTATGAAAGTTTATGTTGTTTTATGGGGCGGTCGGCATCAGGGTTACGAAACGGTGGAGGTTGCGGGCGTTTTTACCAATAAGGCAGACGCCGAGGAACTAGCAAAAATGTCGGACAAATACCACATCCACGAATCCAAGCAGTCGTAAGTCCTTTGCTGGTAACGACTTAGGACGGTCGGGGCTACGATTTTTGACGTAAGTCCTTGGTATTAAACGACTTACGACAATTATAAAAACTTTATAAAAACTTAGCTAATTAAGCCCCATACCCCTTGACAAACAGAACATTTTGTGGTATAATACTAATATGACAAAAATTCAAAAATACACCACCAAAACCCTTTCCACTTCCAAAACCGATCCCCGTTTTGATCGCGTTGCGATCATCACCCTATTCACCGAAAAGGTGCAGTGGGAAAGTAGCCGAGTGCAGGCAGAAAAAATGTTGAAATGGCTCAATAAGTGACCTAACTTGTCACGCCTATAGACGATAATAATAATATAAGAGATCAACGGTTGATTTCGATTTTCATTCCTCTAACCAAAGGTTTTTATTATGACTTATAAGACTAATAACTACTACTGGGATTCAGTTGCAAACCGCAAGCCGGTTGCCCCTGAGACGCCAGCACAACGTGCTGATCGTAAACAGCGTGAAGCTGTTGCCCTTGCCGCTTACGTGGCAAAGTACGGGCGTTCGCCCTTCAAACGCACCAAGTAGTGCGTTCTAATCGGATATCCTGCCGAATATAAATAAATCAGGATTGGGGGGAAAGACGGACCAGACGTGTCACACCCTTAGACGATAATAATAATATAACAAGTTAACAACTACTAAAGGTAACAACTATGAAACTTCAAAACAAAAAACAATCACACGAATTCACCGCCATGAACTGGTTGATCAATCAGATCGTCGCCTATGACAACGATAGCCACAGCGATGAGTTCCGACAAGCTATCCGTGATGCTGTCAAAGCATTGAGAAACTTGCAAAAGTTTTTCTAATTGGTTGGCAATCGTGACCTAACGTGTCACTACACTATGCTATAATACTAATATAAGAAGTTAACAGTTAACTTCAAAACACAACACGATCTTGAAAGGATCAAAATTATGACTACTAAAACACAACAATTTGACGTAACTTACATCTGCCCTTGGAATGGTCGCGAAGTGACCAGCCTTGAGGTTCCTGCCGAATCCATCTGGCAGGACATTTGCGGCGAGATGGTGTACCGCTACAATGACTCCTACCCTAATTGTCCGATAATCACAGCTTGTGAGGTTCCACAATCCCGACTTGATGCAAAACGTGCATACTTTAACAAGTATGGCACAGCTTGCGAGTAGGTTTCACCCAAATTAAACACATCACACCACACAAGGTAACAACATGAATCGCGAAGATTACGAACTAGAATTGAAGACTGTGAAAGAAGAACTTGAAGCAGCTCGCAAAGAACTTGATGCACTGGCAATCGCAGAGCAACAGGAACTAGACTGCAAAGAACTAGAACACCAGACCGATTTTCTCGACAGAGATGAGATTGTCGAGCTATACGTTTCACTCGCTCGCGAGACTGGCAAACTACGTCACGAACTAGACTGCAAATTCTAGTCAATAGCAAATCTGGCAAAAAACTGGATTTTTCTGGAATTGTGCGGTATAATGTCATACCCTAACCGAGCTGATCGGAAGGACGTAAGTCGTTTAATACCAACGACTTAGGACGGTCGGGGCTGCGATTTTTGACGTAAGTCGTTTGATACCAAGGACTTACGACTATCTTGAGAAAAGTTTTATTTTGGTCATGGTTTTGACCTAACGTGTCATGCGATTAGACGATAATATAGATATGAGAGACAAACAACAAAGAAAGGATTTTATGAAAATTTTGCTATTGACACTGGCTTTTGCTTTAGGGTGTTTGGTATTTGGTGGATGTAAATCGCCACCAGTAAATTACACGATTCAAACCACCACCCCTGACATTTGGGCAGAACAGCCCAAGCAATCCGTAACCGTAAAAATGGAGTTTAGACGATGATGCACTTTTTGATCTGTTCCGCTGCTGCCGTTGTAGTGGCACAAGTTTTATTGATTATTTTGGAAGAAAAGACCCTCTAGGGGTTGACAAACAGACCCTTTTATGGTATAATGGTATTATGAAGAAATTTGAAAACACTATCGGCGGCCAACTCGTCGCAGAACTCCGTCAACTCACCCGCGAAATGATCGTGGTTCCCAACTCTTGCCTACCTGCCGACATGCACGATAACGTGCGTGGTGGTCGTACCCTTGCACGACTAGAGCAGATGTGCGAGAAGCGTGACGGGATCACCGCACACACCAAACTCAAGGCTCTAAAGGCCCGTAACGTCGAGCGTTTAGCTGCTCAAGTAGAAGCGAAAAGCGTTTTCGCTGCTCATGGCGATTTTGTCGATCTTACCGGCGAACTTGACTATTCCGACAACGAGTGTGATGATTTGCAGTTGACCAAAAACATGCAAGCCTTGGTTGGCGGCATGGTCAACGGTGGCATCATCGACGCTGACGATTTACTAGAGGACTAAAATGGAAAAGGTATGTATTTGGGCAGTATTATTAAGAATGTCCACAGGTTCTAGCGTTATGATAAGGACTCCGTTTAACGCCAAAGAGTTTGATGGAAGTAAAGAGGACGACCAACTAGACGCCGGTGCATGGTGTCTTGGGCGTATGGGTGGATCGTGGATTCCTCTTGCTTTTGTAAAAGGTTGCGAAAGCGAAGCGGAGAAACTCAGAAAAGAATTGCTAGAAAAGATGAAAGAAGATCAAGAATGATTGTCAACCCTAAAACTTTCTATTTTCTCAATCTTTTTATAGCGTTCGTGCTAACTGTCGTAAGTCGTTTGCTGGTAACGACTTAGGGCGGGCGGGCCTGCGGCGGGCGACGTAAGTCCTTTGATACCAACGACTTACAACAACTTTTATAATTCTTTCTAGAATTGACCAGACTTGTCAACGGGCATGACGATAAATATACTATGGGAGGCGGGAAGTTTTAAGCTAAAAACTTTCAGAAAAAACCCCTAGACCCCTTGACAAATTCACAAAATAGTGTATAATAGGGGCATGAGAGACAGCAAGTCACTCACTGATCTTTGACAATTTGGTAGTTTAACATTCTCCACGGGGAGGCGGCAAGTCGTGTCGCCAAGGAAGGAAAAGACGACCTCAGAAAGTTTCCCCGATTTTTACAATTTTTGTCACGATACCCCTTGACAAATGCCGATAATTATGGTATAATGGGGGCATGACAAACGAGATCGCGGGAACTCGAAAACACCCCGTCATCGCAGTCGAACGATGTAAACAACTCGACGGGACATTGATCTTTTACAATTTGGTAGTTTTTGGAATCGCCCTGATTCGAGGCGGTGCAGGCGAAAGCCGTAAGACTAAACAATATCGGACGCGAACCGGATAGCCACAAGTGAGTCCGGCAGCATTAAAATCCACCAATACAAAGGGCTTGACCCGAAAGCACCGCCCAAGTCGCGGCCATAGCTGGCGAGCTATTCAAGATACGCACCACACAATGGCGGGAGTCGGCAGGCGTAGAATCTGCCGGTTGGGATACCCACAAATCACCCAATAGGGTGCGAAACATCCCGCCAAACAATACAACGGGTGAAATCTGGGATACAGGGTAGGTGATGCCGCTACTGAAAAGTACGGTAACGATTACGAACCCTCCCAGCACCCAAACAATACATGTTACCCATGACAGCAGTCGTGGTGGTTCCTTGCCGAATTTGCAAGAGCGAACAAGACCTGACGGTGGATACCGTAGGGTTTAATCGCTGGATTGCCGGTGAACTGATCCAAGAGGCTCTTCCTGAGCTTGATGTGGATCAGCGTGAACTTCTTATTTCTAACACTTGTGCAAAGTGTTGGGATGAGATGTTCCCCTCTGACGAAGAGGAATAAGAACCGCTAGACCGTCTCCGGTTCGCCGGTGTGGAGTTTGATTAGCTCTGTCGAAATTACTCAATAATCACAAACCTTTTCATTTTACCTCTTGACAAACACTCAACCTAGTGTATAATAGGTTTAACAATTCACACGCCCCTATAGTTTATTTGGTTAAAACACTATCTCTGACTAAACCCGTTTGATCGCGGGTGATTCCACAGCAAAAGTGATGGACGCATTTACTTAGCTGCATTGGGTTGATCTCCAATGACACGAATCAGGTTAGGTTCAAGATAGAGAAAATGGTTCGATTCCATTGTGGGGTAGCACATTCTGATAACGGGGCGTCAAAGCCGAGAGGCAAGACCAATCACGCCCACAAGCCCGAAAGGGTGGAGAGAAGTAGGGTTGGCACACTATTTGCAGTAGACAATCGCCGTAAGTCCTTTGATACCAACAACTTAGGTGCGGCGGGGCAGCGGCGGGCGACGTAAGTCCTTTGATACCAACGACTTACGTCATATCGTAAAATCGCGACATATAGAGCATTTGACACAAGGTGTCCTATCTAATTCTATTAGATTTGCTTTATATGTGTCAGCCAGTGTCAGCGAAATAAAATAATAAAAAAAGATGGAGAACCCCTTGACAAATAGACGATATAATGTATAATGGAGGTATGATGAAAGAGAAAACAAAAACTTACACAAGTTACTGGAAGCACAAGCGACCATACGGCAAGCAAGTTGTTTCCAAAATAAATCGCAGAAAAGCTAAACTAGCCCTTGACAAATGCCGATAATTATGGTATAATCAAGACGTAACCATCACATCAATTTACTTTCAGCATAAGGAACCTGACCACACGATAACTAAAACGGGCAGGGCGAAAAGCCCAGTAATGAGTGCCAAGACCCGTTCGCACGTAGCCAGCCCCGATGGGCGTATTACTAGAACCTCAACCCAAACAGAGTAACTGAGTATCATTTTCCGAGACTAAAGGCGTTGCCGCCCACAATGGGCCTGACAGCGGCAGCGTGGAGAGAACCACGATAAAAAACCGAGACTCTTTTTTTTTAACAACCACAGAAAGTAAACACTATGAAAACCCTTCAAGCAAAACCTGCTCGCACTGTTCGCGTTATCCTCAATACCACCAACCGCAATCGTCACCAGTGGGCGAAGATCGTGGAAGGCCGAAAGGTGTTGCACACTGGACAGCCTCGGTATATCAAGCAGGTTGCAAAAAGAAAGTTCAATTTGGACTTGACAATCTAGGATAATACTGTATAATAACAGTATAACAACAACGCCTGCCAACAACGGCAGGCTATTCAACAACTCGAAAGATTTACTATGGAATACGAACACGACCCACTTTTCATGCTGCTCAACATTGATGCAGACGGTTCAGACGACGAACCAAATCACGATCCCGATGAGTATTCGGAAGGCTTCCAAAACAGCCCATTCGATATGCACCTTGCCGATTTCATTTCAGAAGATGGAGATTACTACGATGTTTGATGACAGTCTTGACTATTGGTATGATTATGTAGCAGATGCTAGAGACATGGAGGCAGACGAAGAAAACGATGATCGTCGAGCCGAAGCAGAGCTATTGCGTCAGGCTCAAGATTTTGATGCAGATTTATATGGTGATCCTGAGCCAAGCGAGGATGATTACCAAGACCTACTGGATGAATTGGAGTATCCCCATGACTGACTATAATCCCCGTATCGTTTGTGCCGATGGTTTCACGATGAGCGTTCAGGCTCATGAGTATAGCTATTGCACACCCCGACAGAACGAAGGGCCACACACCCACATGGAAGGCGGTTTCCCGTCAAGTCCTCCGCTTGATCCAGAATTGCTGGAATCGCGTGAGAACGCCTGTAATCCCCATCAGGGCTACGAGGGCGATCCGTGTGAGACGGTTTACCCTTACGTTGCCCGCGAAGTGTTTGAGCGTGAATTCGCTTTGCATGGTGGAATAGTTTATGGAAAATTGCCGGAATAGCTATTTTTCCTCTTGACAACCCTAAGTCCTTTGCCCGCAAGGGTTTAGGGCAGGCGGGGCAGCCCCGCAAGCCGTAAGTCCTTTGATACCAACCACTTACAACAATTCCTAAAAAACTTTGAGATTTCCTATTGACAACCCATTGACTTTGACGATAAATATAGTATAATGGTAGAGTAAGGCAGGCGATGGCGTGGGGTAGCGAGGGCATGAGTTGCATTCGTGATGACCTATCCCCACCGTCGCCCTGTCTTACCTAATACAAACAGATGGGATGTTATGGGTGCAGCCAGCGAAAAAACATTATTTTACCCCTTGACATTCAGCAAACAAATGGTATAATAGAAGTATGAAAGACGCAATGAAAGACTGGATCGTAAAGATCAACAAAGACACAAGCTGGTCGGTGACCAACAAAGTAACAAAACAACACAGAAAGATGTGGAGCAAGAGAGATGTCGAAGATTTCCTCGACTGGCAAGAGAATTGCCATGCCAAAGCTAAGGGCAGTGACGATGAAAGATCGTCGAACTAAGCGAAAACGAACACGCCAAGCACAACGTAGTGCGTGGCAGAAAGAAAGTAACTAGAAAGGTTAAAAAGATGATCAAGTTAATCAAAGACAAAGAAACCAAGACAAAGGTACGCTATACCGTTATGAACGGTGCGGGATTCCCTGCGTCAAACCTTGCAAGACAGATTAGCGGCTCGATCTATGTCGAAAAGGATTCAGACCTTGCAAAAGAATCTGAAATTGTTTTGGAAATTGCTCAAGTTACGGCTTGACATTGACGATAAATATAGTATAATGGTAGTATAACACTTAACAACACTTTTAGGAGATTGACTATGCAGGTCAAACAAACTGTCACCACCAAGTTTCACAGTGCTTACACTGGCTGGAACTCATTAGAGTTCACCGATGAGCGAGGTGACGAGGTTTCCATCAAGATGACCGATGAGGATTATCTGTCACTGGCAGACACCTTGCAAGTAAAAGCGAAGCGTATTCGCAAAGAACGTGCCGAAGAAGCTGCGGAAGCAGCAAGGGCAGAAGCGGTAAAACAAGAGAGATTGGACGAGGATGAGTAAAGAAGCACAAAAACCGATTGTCGCGGTCGGTACAAAATTCGCGGTTGGCACAGTTACAGCCATTCACAGTAACAAGGTTTCTATTGACACTGCGGAAGGTGTTAAAGAGTTTAGTTTTTCTCAAGTAGAGGGTTTCATCAATGATGAACGATTTGTATCTCAAGCGTAATGAACGCAAAGTAAAGTTCTTGTATCCCAAGAACGGTAACCGCAACATCCTTCGGGAAGTTGAGGGTGTGAAGGTTCGTTCCTTCACTGGTCCTAATGGTCGCGGTATTACCGTGGCTGAAAAGAACGGCTTGCATAAGTCGTTCTCGGTCGCAAAGTGCGTAGCTTCACTGTAATCTAAGCTAACCTTTCGTGTTGTTGCGAGGATGCGGGGTAGGTGGTAAAGGTAGACTCTGATCATGATCAGACAGTACGCCGATGTAATGCAATCCACCGCTCCGCTTCTTTGTTTTTAATATGCCTTGACTCTGGCCGAGTCCTTTGGCGGGTTAGACCGCTGATTGTTTCGCGGACAATCCGAAGCTGAAAGCGTTGTGCATAACGCTAACAGCGGGAAAGGGTGAGGGTTCGATTCCCTCACAAGGTTCTTTTAATATCAGGGGTGCTTGCATGATTCCTATGGTAATGTGGAAACCCGACGGGGGGCTGAATAAGCCGTAACACAATAAGGTGCAAGAGCCGGTTCGCCGGTAGCGTGGTTAATCGTGGGTTCGACTCCCACACTCCTGACTTTTTCATTTGCCACTTTAGCTCAATTGGCAGAGCAGTTGATTTGTAATCAACAGGTTATGAGTTCGATTCTCATAGGTGGCTTTTCCCTAAGTCCTTATCTGACAAGGGTTTAGGACGGGCGGGGCAGCGGCCCGCGACGTAACTCGTTTGATACCAACGACTTACGACAATTAAAAAAACTTCTTGAAAATTTCTATTTTCCCTATTGACACGGTTATTTTCTATAATAACTAAAAAAAGATGCAGTGAACCCCTTGACAATGCCGATAATTACTGTATAATGATAGAGTAACCAACCAACACCAACCACAGAGAAAAAATGCACGTTACACTCAATATGGCATCCGGCAATCGTAAAGTCGGTGCAATCCCAGTATCAACCACTGAGGCAGAATCCTGCCCTAGTTCGTGTCCGCTTAGGTCGCCTCACGGTGCAGGCAATGCCAAAGATGGTGACTGCTACGCTGCGTTCGGTCCACTTGGTATGCACTGGCGTAAGATCGGTAAAGACGGTCGCGGCATCATGTGGTCGCTGTTCTGCAAGGCAATCAAGCGACTGCCCAAGGGTCAACTATGGCGACACAATCAAGCCGGTGATTTACCCAAGTCTCACACAGACACGAAGGAACGTGATATTCTCGACGCTGAAAAATGTTTCGAGTTGTCTGACGCAAGCCGTGGCAAACGTGGTTGGACGTATACGCATTACGATATGTCAAGCCCGCTAAATCGTGCGGTTGTTGCGGAAATGAACGACGTAGACGGAATGACCGTCAACCTATCGGCTGATTCGTTGTCGGAAGCTGATGAATATGTTGATCTTGGCATCGGTCCTGTCTGCGTTACGCTTCCCAAGGACGCACCGCATCGAGGCAATAAGACACCGAACGGGCTACCCGTTGTTGTTTGTCCTGCCCAAACTCAGGATGATATGGATTGCGTTAGGTGCAAACTATGCGAATATAAGGATCGTAAGTCAATCGTCGGGTTTCTTGCTCATGGTACGGCAAGTAAGCGACTCAGCAAAAAACTTGCGGGGGCGTAGCATGGAATGGGTTCTAGTTCTGTTTGGTGCAATTTTAGTTAGTCTGTTTTTCATCGAGAGGTAAAGTATGAAAAGTTTAGTATTGTTTAGTTATCGTCAACCCGTCGAAGGTTATAAGTTTCGTTGGGGAGTTTTGGAATCGCGTCGGGATACCGTCAAGCACCCCGTTTGGAACGAGGCGTATCGTTCAGGTGATCCAGATTTTAAGCGTTCCCGTGATCTTGATACGGTCGCCACCCGCCAAGGTGTGCGAGCGTTCTACCGTCAACGGCAGCACTGGAAAGTAAAAATTCCGCTGGTGGGTTCGCTTGTCAAGCCCTTTTTGGGTTAATTTCGCAGAATTTGCGTAATAGTCGTAAGTCCTTTGCCCGTAAGGGTTTAGGACGGGCGGGGCAGCGGCGGGCGACGTAAGTCCTTTGATACCAACGGGTTATGTCGCTTCCAAAGAAAACGGATAAAAAAGGCAGAATAACTGGAGCAGACCCCTTGACATTGCCGATAATAATAGTATAATAGGAGTATGAACATGAAAGAACAACAACAAGAAGTTGCCGACAAATTCGCAATTTTGACGGGTATTTACGCAGGCTATTGTGAGACTTGTGATATGTGGATTGTCCACTGTCCATACTGTCATCACAACTGGTGCGGTGGTGATTGTGGGTGCGGTTATGCTATGGTAATGAATAGCAAGCAGGCACAACTTGACCAAATGTTATTAAAATTAGAGGATGAAAAGTAATGGCTGGGTATTTTTCGAGTATGGATAGTATAAACTATGACCGGGTACATCTCAATGGTGTGTTCTACGATGTTCAAGTTAACATCGGAATGAGTTGGCGGGATTGCCCATTCTTCAAAGTTGTGGGCTATACCGATTGGCTGATTGGTGATTTAGTTGCTGCAAAAAAGTGGCTAGAAATCCATAAAGGTTAAAGTTGACCCCTTGACTTTGACGATAACTACTGTATAATGGAAGAATAAACGGGTGCTAGGTGGTTAGACCACTTCCCATAGACCTTCAAGCAATGGTTGAGGTAGTAGAGTAGTTGGTGCGTCTATACTGTTTCTAGAGCAGTGACAAGGCCAACCCCCGTTTCTTTACACAACACGAAAGGAAATTATGAAAAAGCCAAGAGTTAAGCATAGCAAAGATATTGCACAGCATATCGACCCAACCCAGAAGGTTCGCGTGTATCGTAACCTTCACAAAGATTGTTTCAGCGTAAAGCAAGACGGTTTGGTTCGTTGTCACGCCGACAATGTTACACTAGAAAACGTCAAATTCATTGTGTCCAAGGCAGGACAAAGGAGAGTCAGGGATGAGAAGAAAAAGAACGTTCATGCGTTTGTTGAGGGCTTTATTTGTGATACTCGTGAGGCCGACAACTACGTTGACGGTGAGTGGAGTGATGACGAAATCGAAAACGGATTCACTCACTGGCAGTGTGCCTACTACAACCCATACGAGTGCGACGGATTTATGAACACTGCAACGGAGCAGGTTTACGAAGAAGCCAAAATTGCAGACCTATCAAATCTTGATAAGGTTATCTATGTTTTTGCCCCATTGACTTCTAGCGAATGTATGGTATAATGGAACACACAATCGGAAGCTGTGTTGGTGGGATTGTTGTATTTATTTTCAGTTGTTATATCATATCCAAGCTCGAAAGGTAAATAATGGATAAAGAATTAGAACAATCAGGAAAAATCTTTGAGGTTATCAAGATTCTGATGGAACTTGGTGAGAAAGATTTAGCGTTTCAATTACGAGTCGCTCACGATACCCACCTACGATTAGGCTGGAAAAAAACAACATAATGGAATACATAATCGCAATACTCAAAGAACAACAAAAGAAAGGTAAATAGTGGAACACGGCACTAAAAAGTTCAATCAAATTGTTGAGCGTACTATTCGTGAAGATGGTACTTGCCAGATCAAGCATTATAGCGGGCGTATCGCCTGCTTTGAGGCTGATTGCTACAGGGCTGATGATTCCATTGATGGGTTCATCGGCTGGTGGGATGATGACCATAGCCAGATGACCCACGCTGCTACGCCTTACCAAGTTTACTGCGATATGCCCTAAGGGATAATAATATGACTTACAGAGAATTACTAGACATACTTTCCCACTGTCACGAAGAACAGTTGGACCAACACGTTACCATATGCGACATGGAGGGCGATTTTTATACTGCTATTCTTCAAACCCTTGAAGAAGATAACACATTGCCCGCAGGACTTTTATATTTAGATGCAGTTGATTGACAAGAAAGAAAAAAGATGGTACATAGTCACGCTGGGACTATACAACGACGACCGACCACCAAGGGTGCAAGGTCCGTTTGACCGTAACGAGGCCAGATACAGGTTCGCTACGGAGTACCGCATAAGCTGGAACGTTTTTATGACAGATGACGTAAGTCGTTTGCCTGCAAGGACTTAGGACTGGCGGGGCAGCCCGCCGCGACGTAAGTCGTTGGTATGAAAGGACTTATGACTATTTACTTTTTTTGGTGTTTTTTTGCAGTTTTGCTATTGACAGAAGTTTTTGATAATTATTTTGAGAAAAGATGTAGAGCAGGGGTTGACATTGACGATATATATTGTATAATGGGGGAGTAACAACGAGTTACTTTTTTTCTTCCTGATCTTGAAAGGGTCTATCGTATGTCTAACATGCAAATTTCTGACGTTTCCGCTTCTGTCCGTTCAGCTTTCGACTTCGACGTTGACAAGTTCCCGCTATACGGTCCTGACAACATGCCCACGGACCAATACGGTCTATTCCGGTCTGACACCGGATTCATTGATGGGGTTAAGTCGATCTCATCCCGTTACGTTCCGCACTCCACCGATGACGTTTGTGCATTGGTTGAGGCCGCTGCCGATTCTCTGTTTGACGGGGAGGTTGAGTGCAAAACGCACTGGAACCGAGGACATTACGTTTCGATCAAGCCTACGCAAGATCGTCGCGTTTCGATCTACGGCACGAAGGATAACATCTTTCCCGCTGTAATCATTCGCGGTGGATTCGACGGCAAGGGGTTCCACGGTACTATGGGACTGTTCCGCGATGCTTGCCAAAACCTTGAGATGCTCCGCAAGGTAGCGGGTGCGAATGTGACGATTCGCCACAGCTCTGGGCTGCGTGATCGCATGAACTTCTTGGTGGATACCTTTGGGAATCTTCAAGAAGGTTGGGAGAACACCATCGCTGCTGTTAAGACGATGGAGGATCGTAAGGTCAACTTTGAGCAGTTCATCGGTGAAACTTTTGCTCCGAAGGCTCCGAGCGAATCAGACTTCGCGGCTTGCGAGGCTGATCCAAACCTCAAGATTCGTGCGGTTTCCGTTTGGAAGAAGCGAGTGGAGGCAATCACCAAGCGTGTAAAGCATGAACTCGCATCGACTCGTGATGTCGTTGTTCCTGCTGGCGATGCTGTTGGTGAGGTTTCGGGTTGGCTGGCGTTCAATGCTGTTCAGGGATATGTTCAGCATGACGCACAAGCCAAGCAGGGACACAAGGGCGACTTTGCCCGCATCCTTCGGGCTAGTGTCGATTCCAACGTCAAACTCGCTGAGTCGCTGGCTCTGGGCGTTTAACGTGTGATGATACCCTTTCGAGTGCCCTGCCCCTTCGGGGGCGGGGCTTTTCTAGTCTAGGTTATTATCATGGGAATCGGTGAATATATTTTGGTTTTGTTGCTGCTTACGCTTTTCGTTAGTCTGATCTGCGGCGACTGATCATTCGGGGGTTGCTTGTCAACCCCTATTTTTTTATTTTTTGCAAATTGCCCTAAGTCGTTGGTACGAAAGGACTTAGGTCGGGCCGGGCCGCAAATATCGTGCCAAACCCTTACCAGCAAACAACTTACAACAATTCGTCATAAGTACATATAAGAATTTCCATAACCCTTTATATAGTAAGCACTTACGCTAAAGAACCCATTGACTTGTGTCGATCTATATGGTATAATGGTACTATGGTCTAGCTCCTGCCCTTTTGACCAGACTTGTCCTGACACCTTCGGTCAATCGCGATATGACGATACGTTTCCCGCCTGTCCGACCTGTCCCACCTGTCCTACCTATTCCTATCGGAATGCCCCGATCCACCAGTGTCAGCGGTTTTGACCTGCCTCATCCCAAAGGATTGGCCCAGTTTGGATGTGTCAGCACTTTGTCGTGTCTAAATTAAAGAGATTGGCCCAGTTTGGATGTGTCAGCGGTTTGTCCCATCTTAATTACTAAGATTGGTGGCAATGGTGACAGTCAGCGTTTTGACAAGAAATGTTAATATGGTGGGGAGTTAAAGAAATACAACACTAAATATAGCTGTATTAAAGATAGTAACAACATAGCGGATAGACCATAAGGTTTTCTCCATCTATATAGTCCTAATGTAATAAAGAAGATCAGCCACAGACCTATCATCTTGACTGTCATAAAAAGAGCCACACTGCCACCATCTGCACCAAGCAGCAGCAGACCGAGGGGATTTTTTTCGTGTAGCATTATCTCATGTTGTAATTTTATAGTAAGATAATGGTCCCACATACTGACTCCCCAAACCCAAAACATCATAATACCTAGCGTAATGTTATCTCGCATGATTCTCTCCATCAAGCACTGCCTATTTTTTAGGCAACTACAGAAAGCCCTGAAATTGTTACTCGCCCTACTAGATATTTTACACATAATTAAATGCTCATGCCCCATTCTTCCAAAAGGTCGGGCCAATAATGCTCTATAATCAACTTTACGACATAAGCAATAACCTTTCCAGCAAGCCACTGCCACACAAAAGCGGGAACAAAATAGCTTCTGTTTCTGTCTTTTAGGTCCATCCTGCTCTTTATGTGGTTTGCCATCGCTCGTCGGGCCTGTCTCTGCGTCTGTGGGCGTTCACTAGAGCTATTGTCAGCCAAGTCATCAAGCCATTCCTGTGCGTACTGTAGAGCTAATCTGGAGACTTCTCTTTGTTGTGAACCGTGGGACTGTCTCCTAGCCGTATAGTTGTCGATCTTGGGCAGGAAAAGAGAACTATCTATAGTGATTTTGCTTGACATGGGAAATGCGTTTCCTTTATAAGAGTTAATAACTTTTTACACATAGGGATATACAACTTTTCAACCAACATATCTTTCTTTCTGCTCAAAAGCCCGTAAGGGCATACGAGAGTCTACGATAATTGATAATTTCATGGTCTTTTCGTCTTTGTGATGTACGAACACTGCCTACAATATACCTTATATTAGCCTGAAACAGTGAAAATAGCACACTTGTTTTTAGGTAGGACACAAATTGGGACCAAAACGTATCGTTTTGCAACGTAATCAAATTGATGACATGCACAACATTTTAACATAAGATGCACAATAAATAGGCATGTTTTTATACACAACTGTAGCATTTTGCAACACTTTTAACCAAATGTGTAGCATTTTGCAACACTTTTACAGCTTACAATCCTACTGTGCCACTTTTTTAGGCACTATTGCACAATTATGAGGCAACTGCGATGGGTGGGACATTTATAAATTACTTATTGCTTTATAAGGAGGTTGTAAAATATCTCAAATCAACCATAAACATTTAACATCTCTCTCCTACTGTAAGATAAGTCTTATGTACTCTCTATCATATATTACTATTATATGTTATGTTTACTTACTAAGTATTGTATGTATGATGGTAACGTATATCAAGCATCAATACCTTATAAAGAATAATCAAATAATCTGCACATCTGCCTTCACATTTTAGTCTTTATTTTTGTCTCATATTGATACTAAATTACAGGCTAATTTATTGCCATAAACTATAGTATTATACTGTGCTTTTTCTCCTTATTTAACCCATAATCCAACGTAAGGTAAAACCCTACTAAACCTACGCCAAGGATAAAAGGAATATTTAATGGATAAAAAAAACAAAAAAACAGAGATTTGCCTAGACTGTGAAAGCAAGACCCAAGACTTCTACAAAATATCAACAAACAGAGGCGATATTGTAAAGTGCCGCAACTGCTATGAGCTATGGATTTTAAGAACCACAAGAAAGAACTCCGCACCCAGTTCAAACTTATCTGAAAATAGTTAAAGTTCACCCATTGACTTTGACGATACCTATGGTATAATTGGGGCATACCACTAAACAAGAAAGATTAGAATGAAAACCGTATTAATTGAATTACAGTTCTGTGATTCCGTACAAATTGATGATGAGGTTGTAAACAAAGAACTAACAACCAGAATAAACCACGAGGCTTTGTATTGGGTCGAAAATCCTTTTAGATGGATTGACGCGAGATTGAAGTGTGAAACCAAACTAGAAGCAAAGATCGAGCGACTGCGTGAAGAAAACGAGCGGCTGCGTGACTGCTTAAAAAAGACTTTGAATGGTTGTATGATTCGTCGTGACATGCCTGCCGTCTTGGAACTGCTCGAAAAGGAGTTGAGCGATGAGTAAAGACATTACGACAAACGAACTTTGCTGGTGGGCATGGTTGTATTCAATTATGTTTATATTGTTTGTAATTACTTGCTATATGGTAAGCAATCAGCCTGACGCAACCATGAACGATCTTTCGCCAGAAAGTAGAATTGAACTAAAGTACGAATCATTAAATGATGAT
>Ga0098052_1000997_pt1 | contig 17830 bp, 10 predicted proteins | sample 15_taG_FD_81591 | JGI IMG/M metagenome (GOLD analysis project Ga0098052, IMG submission 81591) | Marine viral communities from the Subarctic Pacific Ocean - 15_ETSP_OMZ_AT15312 metaG | ecosystem: Environmental > Aquatic > Marine > Oceanic | place: Pacific Ocean | collected 2015-01-18
AGTCTACAGGACCCATCATCCTCTATACTAAAAACCTCTACCTTACCTCTCATTTATTTCCACCATTGTTAGGAAGTTATGATTTGAATCTATCGTATTGGGATACATTTGAATATTTGATCTGTAATTTAGTCTACTACCACCACTTACTTCCATAATACCAGAAGTGATGGTAGAGTTTCTACTAGCCAAATTAGTACTAAGATCATTGAAGAATCTGAACACTGCCTTCAAATCTGAAATATCTAATTGAGCTTCTCCGTATTTAGTTTGGATAACTGCTTTATTATAGTTAGTAATATCTTTTACCTGGATATCTTCTAAGACCATATATTGAGAAGAACTCCCTTTCATTAGGAAAAACTCAAGAGTATACTTCTGATCTAGTCTATGTACCTTTCCAAACTGCCCCCTATATCGAGGGGGCGGTATAAAGTGTTTATTATTTGTAGAAAAATTAAACTTAATAGTATTAAGAGTTTTTTTACTAATATTAGCAATAGCTTGTTCATTAGATCCTGGAACAAAATTATAATCAACACACCTATAGTCTGTTACATCCTCCACATCCCCCCTTGTGAAATCTCTACTTTGAGACCTATTAAGTACATTATTTATACCTCCAGGCCCCGACAGATCAGAAACGGCTATGGGTTCCCAATAGTTCTCTGATGTTCCACAAGAAGTATCTCCTGCCACATAGGACCATATTTGATTAAGTTCAGGATCTGTATGAATCCAGAATCCTAAACTTAATCCTCCCGTAAATGTACTACTGAGATCTAGATTGTGTGCCTTAACAGTAACCTCATACTCATGATTTGGTTCTAGAAAATTTCTAGCTAAATCAATAGAATCAGAATTATCAATTCTTACTCTAATTCTGGGGAGAGTATTTCTTGTTTCTGGCCTATGGTACTTAATAATTTGATTATTAATCAAATACTTAGCGTAGGAATACTTGCTCTGCTTATCTCTAGTTAAATCAAAGATAGAAAATATGGTATGGTCTCTAAACAGATAAGAAGTAGAAGTATCAACTAATTCAATCGAGCTTACTAAATGCCTATTTCTAAACTCTGGATAAGATAAGAATAAATCCCCTGCATCTGACGCTGCCGAAGTCCCTAGATCATGATTACCTTTCCCGTTCATCCCAGAAACACTCAAGACCCCACTTCCTCCGTAGTAAGAAATATCAACCTCTTCTGTAGTTGTACTGGCTGCTAAATACCCACTAACCTCTAATGCGGAACCGTCTATATCTAAATTAGAATTATAAATTAAAGGTCCATAAGTATGGGTAAAAATATTTGGACCTCCAATTAGATCATAATTATTATTAGTAGCGTGTCCAGAAAAAGTGCTTAGATAAGTATTAAATAAACTGTGAACCTTTGATCCAAAAGTAAAATGCTCATAATAGCTAAGGGACTTATCAGACGCTTCTTGGTTAATAAGGTAGTTTCCCATAGACTTAGGAATATCTAAACCTCCATAGGCTGCACTTTGAGCATACCATGCACTAAAATTAGCTGGCTCCAAGAGAGAATTACTTACTGCCCAGTCAGGATTGATAGCCCCATTCTCCCCAAGATATCCAGATACCATAGAGCTTGCCTGAAGATACTTTTCAGTATCATGAGTTTTATTCATTACATATAAAATTTCAGGGAGCATTCCCCTTCTACCATAAGTGTTACAATCAGAAGAAGCAACGTCCTGTTTAATTCTAGAAGCAAAAGTATTACTAATATCATAACCGAAGAACGCATTAGATGAGCTTAAATTTTCACAAATATTCCATACCCCATCTAAAGCTTCCCTTCCTAATAAGGTTCCAATCCCATATTTTCCTCGGCTTGGCCTAACAATAACATCCTCATATCTTAAAGAAGAGGGAATAAACCCTAAAGGAAGATATCCTAATCCAGAAGAGTAATAGGTTGTGGATAGCTCTAAACTTCCTGGATTATTTCTACCTCCTCTGGTAAACAGTTTATTCTCTGGGAGGAGATTATGGTAGTTTCTTCTCCGTAATGAGTTTCTTCGTACAGCCGTATAGTCGTTAGCTGCATAGAAGGATTCTCCTGTTCCAGACAGCAGTGGATCACTAGGACTGTCCACTGCTGTCCTCTTGAACCTGTGTGGAGATAGTCCTTCTTGCGTTGCCACATATTCCATATTTACGGCGCAGGTTTCAAAGTTTGTTGTAACTGTACTAGATCCCTCATAAAGATTAGTAAAGTTAGGTCTCCATTCTCTACAATCGTTATCCCCAATAGCGTCTAATCCGTCTGCTACATCTGAAACAGTTAAAAGAACTTGTGGTATAGCATGAGCAGGAACAACTTGGTCTAAAACTTTCATAACCTTTGTTATACCATACTTAGAAGAGGCTGTACGTTTATAAGTATACCAATTAAAATCACTAGAAGTAAAATTCATAAGGAAGTGCGAAGACTTCCCATTCCACATACTCAAGAGACTTAAAGGATCTGGGGTTCTCTCACTAGTTGCTTCTTTAATAATGTTAGCATAATTAGGAGGATACGTTTTTTCTTTTGTAAATAAAAGAAAACTATTTAAAACCTTCTCGGTATCTAAACTTTGTCCTAAATTAGATTTAATATAATCAACTACTTGTGTAACAAAATTATATTCTACACCAAAACAATTAAGGTAAAACCCGATACGTTCTACCAAATTGGTGGTTAATTGGGTGCCCGTGTAATATTGTCTCTTCTCATATGGAGGAACCATAGCCACTCTGCCCCTGTATCTAAACAAGAAATTAGGGTCATACACTAGAGTTAATAGAACCGAGCTAGAAGTTTTAACAGATCCCGTATAGAAAAGGGGGTTAAAACTACGAGGATCACGACTAGGTACAATGTTATAAAGACCAGTATATGGTTCTCCATCTAATAATAATTGAGGTGAAGGAAAAGGTTCCCCTCCCAAATAAAATGCATCAGGAAATTCTCGCACTAAATCAAAAATAATTTTATCTACTGCATACTTAATATTCGTATCCATACTCGTAGTAGAGTAATGAGGGATACCGAATTTAAGAGCTACCTCAGGAGTGTAAGAAGTAAAATCCTTAAAAGTATTTGAACTAGTAGCTAACGAATAATACATTATATCGGGAATATAGGATTCCCATAACTCAGAAAGGGTGTTACTAGTTGTAACATTAAAAATACCTGTAGAGAACACGGTATCCAACAAATATTGGATTGATCTCTTAGTACCTTTCATTTTATAAATATAAACTGCATTCCTTAGCTGAACTCTCCACTTATCATAATCAGCCCCAATGTACTTCCAACCAATAAGCTCGCCTAACAACTCCAGGAACTCTTCAGGACACTTACCTATATCATAAAGGAGACTAAGCTCATTTTGTTCAGCAAGAGTATCAGCAAATCCAAAAGACATAGCCTCTAAAAATCTAACTAATGGACCAGCCTCTTCTGTGTCTGTGATAAGAGTTCCATCTAGGATAGCCGTAGAAGTAGTTAAATAAGTATCAAACGCAGTTTGTACTTTTCTATCAGGACTATTTAAATAATGAGGAGAGTATACAACAGTGTTTAAAGTTTTTAGTCTGTCTAATAATTGAGTACCGCTCGTATAAACTCCAGAAGAGGTGTTAGTACCTGAAACATAGTCTACGGGAATAACTCTATCAGATAACCCCCACACAGCCTCATTTTTCCATAGATACTCTTGATATAGATTAATAGTATCTTCTAAAACTACAGAACGACCAAACCAAAGTGTATTAGTTATTAATTCAGCTAAACCTGAGGAAGCATCATATCCATTAGTGGGGCCTAACCTATTTAGGAAATATAACCATCCCAAATTATTGGCTAAATATTTATAAGTTCCAGAAGAATCACTAGCAAAAGCACCGTTTGTTAGTGCATACAAATCTGCTGTCGCATGATGACCCGTACAGACCATAGGTATAGAGGGCAAAAAAGTTCCACTTACATAATTTAAAAACTCTGCACTAGAAGTATAATCCTCGTATGAAACTCCTAAAGGGAGAAGTATATCCCTCATAAAATCATCAGGACTAATTTGGGCTGGAGACTGCTGCTTATGAAAATACTTAGCAAACCCCGAAGGACTATTAATAGCAGAGAGATGGGAATCATATTCTAAAGCAGAAACTGGCAGAATAGTATCTTGATTTTTATTAGCTAAGATATGAGAGTTAATAAGCTGATTAGGAAAAGAGACTTGGGTTCCACTAATGGCTTGTTCGTCTGAAAAATAAAAATTAGGAATAATTTTCCTAATAGCGTCTAAGTAATTTTGCTTAAAATACTTTTGAGAAGTTGCAATACTCTCAATATTGTCTTTAGCATTGACTACAGCTACAATCTCAGGAATAACCTGATTAAGGTCATTTATCTTAGATTTTTTTATGTATCTTCTTGACATTACAGGAGAACGGTATTAATTGTAAAGTTATTTAGTTGGATAATCTCATTAAAGTCTACAGAAGTAACATCAGGAAGGTTATCAACCGTAGCAAATCGCACATGAGGAAGTCTAAAAATTTCTCTAGTAAGATCCCCGCTGACAAAAGGTGCCCCAAACTCAGAATTATCAACATTAAAATATTGAAGGATGACGTTCTTTGTTTCTTGCTCAATCTGAGACTCTATAGATTTTAATTCTCTATCAATTCGAATGGTAACAACAATATCCAAAGTTCTGATTAAACCGTCTACAACTACCACCTCATCTGTTAACATTTTTTTAGGTTCTATCTCTTCTAAAAGTTCCTTTTTAAAAGTGGTAGAAGCTTTTTGTAGGGTGACATCATTAGCTCGTTCTAAAGTATAAACATCAATAATATTTCCAGAAGAAAAAGCATCTCGTACTACTGCTGTAGTCTTTCCTATAGTACCTTGTTTACTTCTAAAAGTATTTCCAATAGCAACAAAATCTTCTAAAGTAACTACCCTATCTTGTCTCTTAAAAGTATAAGGGGCATATTTTTTAGCGTGTTCCGCAGTCTCTGCTGACGCACCTCCTGTAGCTGCTGATATGTTTTCAGTAGTAAAAGTAGAGGTCCCCGCAACACTTAATTCTCCAGTAGTTTCTACGTTAATAACACCAGCACCTATATTACCTCTAGTTCCCCCTCCCACTCTATAAATAACAGTAAAACTTGCTCCTGCTGGGGGGGATATCCCTAAAGCATTATCCCCAAATAAAAGTGTTGCAGCATAATTCTCATCACTAATTACTTGAAAAATTTTATCATCAGTACCCGATGCTGAATACAGCCTATTAACTTGGGTATATGCCCCTTGGGCTGGGTCATCTGCTTGTGGAGTTGTAACATAAACCTGCACACTGCCATCAATAATGGGAGCGTCTGTTAGTGTAATTCTTTTATTTCCCTCTAAAGTATTAAATGTACCCTGTTGAACGGTTAAAGCCCCTTCTAATAGTGCTATATTATGAAAAACTAAATCTCCTTCAGCCTCCGCTTCCTCTAATGCTATACTGGCAGTAGGATTTTGAATATCTTGAATTGCATTATTAACAATTTTATATAAAGTATAGTTAACAGGTGCCCCGTCTTCTTAGAGGTTATAGCGAAGACCCTTTGGGAAGGGCTAAAAGTAACTGGGTACTCTCCCGCTAAACTAGTTTTATGTGTAAGCCGTGCAGAGGCTGCTGCTCCTAAAGGTCCACGCATATCCACCCCTACTAATTCTAAAAGCTTCTTTAAATTATTTCTAGTCTTAACTGTTCTTAAATAGTTTTCGTTAGCCAGCATGTCTCCCTTTAGAGAGAAGACTGTACCCATATATGCCACTACTTCTACTAGCATTAAACCTAAATCTGATTCTGAAAAGTTTTGGTAGTCTAAAGGATATACTGATTTAATATACCCCAATAAGTTTTCTCTAAGGGAATAAAAATCTGTTCCCGCATAATCAATATATTGATTTTTTTTACGGTCAGGAATAGTCCCTAGTTTCATAAAATCTGTGCTTGTTGTTCCTGAAAATACCATTATGCTACCTTAACCTCTGCGTCAAAAATATCTAAGGACCCATCCAAAAGTTGAAGGGTTAGTTTTACTACAATCTCACTTCGTACTGCTTCCAATTCATTAGATAAAACACTTATACTAATCACATGCGCCATACTAAAATAAGTTTTTAAAGTTTTTAAAATTTCTGTCTTAATAAGATAAAAAGTAGTTTCATCTAAAGGTTCAAACAAGTACTTCTGAAGGGAGACTCCATAATTTGGAAGCATTATTCTCTCTCCACGCTCACACAAAAGAAGCTGTCTTAAATTGTTCTTAATGAGGGAAAGACCTTGAGCCTTACTAAAATAACCCCCCTCATTTAAATTAGTTCTAAGCTCAGGAGGTTTACCTATAGCCGTTTTAAAAGAACCAGCAAGGGGATACACAAAACCATTCTTACTTTTAATTTTTGAAGTAATAACTTTCTTAACATTAATACTGGTTTTTGCTCCGTAAGTGTTGTGGGTAGTAGTAATAGCCATTTCTAGTATTCGTAAGTTCTAATATTGGTGAAAAACCCTCTCTGAGCTTTATAGTTCTTTAATGCCTCCGCAGCAGTAATCGCTCTATTATATAGTTTAAGACTTCCTAAGAACCCATACAAACCACTTTTTTTACCTCCCCATTTTCCTCCCATGAAATTCATCCCCTCATTAGATCCAGAAGAGTAGGTTCTGAGGTCTTTAGTATGCATACCGTCAGTATAACCTCCTCCTATAACCCAGGGAGTAAGAGCAAGCCTTGTTCTCCCGCTAGGTTGGGGACCGTCCCAATACCAGAAATCTCGGTATCCAAGACTATCGGGGGGAAACAAGGGAGCATTGGGGGGGAGATCTTCCTCATATTGGACATCGTAAAAGAAAGAAGAAGCATTTACCATAGAAGGGATTTGGGGAGGTCCTACCTCTCCAAAGGTCCTCTCTACGCTAGATGCAGTTAACAAGTTCCCATTTAAATAAATACTTACTAAATCTTGTCCGTAATCTACCGTAACGGTAGTATGAACAAAGCCACTAGAACAATCATTAAACATGTCTCCAACAGAAGTAGTAGCAGAAGTATCTATAGAAATCCCATAAAACCCACTAGGGGCTACTTGATCAGTAGGACAGTATTTAGGATCCCCAGAAGCCGCTAAGAAAGCAACCCCACTAGTATTAATAGATTGAGTAGGGCTCATATGAAATACAAGACCCTCAAGTATGTCATTATCGGCAGGATTATTACTAGGTCCAAATCCCTTAGTAATACGTCTATCCCGTGTAAAGCCCATTAACAATCCTCTGACAGTATCCTCATCCTTCTTAGGGCCTATACTCCAACTCTCATCAGTAGAACTATAGGTCCCTCCTCTATTCTCACAAGAAAGAACAACTCTGTGGAGAGCAGATAAAGACTGATCCCCATTCCATCCTAATCCATTAGCCTCGTCAAGGTCTGGTAAATGTGTCCAAAAATCAAACGTAGCTCCTGTCTTATTATATAACAAACTATCTATATCCGAATAACCGCTTTGAAGTTTTCCATATCCATAGGGTCTATATGCTGAATATAAATACTCATTGTTAGTAGTATACTTACTTACTTTAGTATTACCGTCACCGTTTACCCCAGAAAAGAAGTTACACATTCCTCTAAAATAAGGAAGTCCTATACCTGACGGGAACATACTATCTATAGAAGACGCAACCAATTGTGCAGCACCTTCGCTAGAGGAGCTTGTAGCACAGTTTATTGATAAATACTTAGAGGAATCTGGTTTAACTATATCTGCATCTAAAAAGTTATAAACACTAACGAGACCGTCTGTAGTAATTTGATCAGTTAAAGATAGCAAAGTTCCACTAGTCCCACTAACAGGAAAATCAGAAGTAATTATTTGACCAACTCCCACAGGGGGCACCATTAAACCTTCTACAGTAAAAGCGTCTTGAGGGATGTCACTCTTAATAAAAGTAGGACAGAGGGGGAGAACCATACCAGAGACCTCACCAGGATTGAAAAGTAGATGTTCTTGCTTTTGTTTTTCAATTGCAAGTAAAGAAGCATCTAAATCTACGAAATTATTAATAGGGATCCGTCCCTTAATCGCTGGAGCATCAGTGGGAGAAAGTAGTACATGCACTTCAATTTGTTTTTTCCGTTTATTAATTTTTTTATCATGGGCAGCTACTTTAGCATAGAGAGTTTGGCGTTGATTAGTTAAAACGGCACTATCTTCAGCATACCCCTGTTGTTGAAGCTCAGTAATATAGGAGGAGAGATCATATACTTCTCTATTACGTTGATCAATAATAACCTGTAAGAAGTGATCTTCTGCATAAAAATCTTGTACCAAAGGACTTTCATTAATCTGATCTATATCAAAAGCAGTATTAGCCCATTTATTAAACGTAGCCCACTTTACAGGATCCCCCTTTCCCCCTAGGTTAGGGTTATAAGCATGCAACCACTCTACAGCATTAGCAGGGACTCCAGTTCCAGGAATAGCATTACCAGAAGAATCATAGTAAATTGCATTAACAATATTAGTAATACATCCAGAGTAGTCTAATCCTCCTCCATAAGAATCATAGTAAACCCCCGTTTTAGAGAATAAAAATTGTCCATCTTTTGACACAGGAGGAAGCATACCACTAGAATTAATAACATCTACAAAAGGATTAAAAGCATCTCCAGATAAATCAGGAGGAACAATAGGGAATCCATCACGCCCCACTTCCGCATCTACTAGATTAAAAGTAGTGGCCCCAGAAAGAGCTTGTCCCAAGGTTTGACCATACCACGGACTATTTGGATCATCGTTTCTCATGTTTTTCCAGAAAACGGGCTCTGGATTATTCTCTGGGTCTGCCAAACGAGCTTGTTGAATTTCTCTAATGTTTTGTTGTTGGGCGTCTGCTTGAGCCACAAACCCAGCAGCCTCCTCTAAAATTTCCTTATTTTGATCATAAATCAAACTAGCAGCCTTAAGTGCTGGAGGGGGTGCGGGGAAAGACTCCACGATATTCCCGTTTGCATCCACCATGTCAAATCCAGCCATCTTATCTGCAATAGCAGAAGGCCCTTTTTGAAGAGCGTTAAAGGATTTCATCTTATCTATACACGATTTCATAACATCAAGCTGATTAGCAACATTCTGTCCTATAACCCAAGCTTCTGCTCCAAAACCTAAGATAGTACCCAAGCCATGTAAGTTATCAAGACCTTGTAGTAAATCCTGCTCTACCCCCTGATTTGAGGAACTAGAAACAAACACAAATCTTCCCAAAGTAGTATCGTATTCAATAATTCCAGTATCCAAGAACACCTTTCTCATTATATCTTTGAATACAGAATCAGCTAAATTTTTGCCATCTTCAATTCCTGAATTAATAGAGTTTAAGACTGGGGAGGGGAAAGCGTTTAAAACATCTTTAGCAAAATTTAACATGCACTGAGGAACTCCAAAATGGGTTCCCATAGCATCTAAAATAGGGGTTGGTGAGCTTGTAATAATACTTGCTGCTTTTGAAAAATCGAATGTTGCCATATTAGTTCCTAAGGAGTATACCCTCCGCTATCCGCACCGTCTGCGTCATCATTTAAATAGATATTAGGGCCACCATCTATATGTACGGTCCCACCATTAATATCTACTTCCTTTCCATTAATTTCTACTTCGGTCGATCCATTAAGTTGTACCAAAGGGGCGTTAATTTCTACTTCTAGATCACTCTGAAGTGTAATCTTTTTATTTGCTACTATATCTACTGTTCCTCCTGATTCTACAATAACCTTGCTATGAGGGCCTGGAGTATTTACATAGACAACTGAATCCTGCTCTAAAGCCCTTACAGATATATTGTTGTGATGAGATAGTAATTGAATGCATCCCGTACTTTCGTTTCCAAAAACCCCCTGTCTACTAGCCTTATAACCTCCAGTACCAGGATCTCCTAACCCAGTAGAGGGGTCCCCAGCCCCATCAGTTCTTCCATCACAGTTGATTCCTCCACCATAGGATTTAGATGAAGTAGATTTATTTTCAATCTCTACATTAAGACCATCCTCTACCCAAATATGAAACCTATTCATTAGAGTATACATATTCACAGGGCCGTGCGTTCTCATATGGTACTCTCCTTGAGCAAAGGGGCTTTGGGCACTCATACCACTACTCCAAATAAAGAAGTCCTTACCCCTGTGTTCGTTTGTCATAACAATCCCATCTACAATGGGACTGTCAACAGCCTCAATCCGTTTCCCGTTTCCACTCATGATCCCAACTCTAAAATCTTGAAAGGGCTGCTTGGATCTTTCAGTAGAGTTATATCTTTCTGAAATTTTAAAAGCATCTCCTCCATAGTTCGTAATACCAATAGCTTCTGGGACAACTCCTTTTCCGTCATACATATCTTGGAACCTCCGAGGCCACGAACCCTTCTGATCTTCTGTCATTTCAGGGAACATCCCCTCTGGAATATTTGGTCCTGCTAATCCAGGCTTATCTTTTTCTACATAAGATATAAAATCTTCCGCAGCCTGAGGTAACTCAGAAATATCTAAAGGTACATCCTTATTAAGACCTGTAATAGCCCCCATTACAGAACCTATATAAAAATTTCCTCTAAGCTCATCTCCCTCAAGATTTACTGAATCCTCATACAAGCATAAAACTTGGCTACCCGCTGGAGGTATTGCTATAAATCCTTGTTGACTATTGCCATAAGGTGTGACATATCTCACATCTTCCGTTTGATCCAGTTTAAATACAGCTTGGAAGACACCCGTTCTGGTAACATCAGCCTTACTCTTTACAGTTCCTATTTTTAATCTAATTGTCATTTTATGTCTCGTAAACCTCTTTATCTTCTTTAACTAATGCAGCCCCTTTTCCTGCTCCTTTTACAATTAAAAATTCTGATTCAACCGTATCCGCACTTATAGTGTGTTTAAAACTAAAAAGATTATACATACCGCTAAACCAAGTTGAGGGCTTATTAATAGAACCGCTTTCTGATACGGCTTTCGTAAACTGCGGTTCTACACAGTATAATAGACAAGCTCTATTCATCACTCTTCTCATACTAGCAAGATTAAAAAGTGGAAGAGTTGTAATCCTCCCTGTCATTGCTGAATTAGTAATTCTATCAGCAACCTTCATACTATGAGTTATAAAGGGCTTAGAGGGGGTATTTCCTGGCATATTTTTAGTTGATAAAGGAATAGGATCTGGTTGAGTAAAAAGAGCAGAGAAGGCTTCCCACATAAATATTTTAAAATTATCTTTTGCTGCGTCTCCCTCAAAAGTCATATCCTTTATATCTACAAAATCTTTTTCTCCCAAACTATTAAAAATAGCATTCCACTCATCAAAGTCCTGAACATCATCCCCATTCCACCAATCCGCATCATAATAAGGTTCAATCAGTTTCCAAAAACCCTTAGGCACATTATCTTTATCTTTATCAGCTAAATCTAAATTAGCCATTTTTTGGAACATTGCCGTATAAGTTCCTGCGAAATCTTTTGGAACAATTCCAGCCACCTTCGCTTGTCCTGGAATGGAGCCTGCTCCTGTGCTATTCATAGCTGCGGTATAAATTCCATCAATATCAATATCTACACCAAGAACATTAGGATTCTTTACCCCAAAAGTAAATACTGGCATTCGTGACGATTTTAAAGGCTGGTTCTTTTTCAAACTAGCAAGACTGTTACTCTCTAAATTGGTATCTTCTGTAAGAGCTAGAGCATCCTCAAGATCCCCACCATTCATAGGACCAAAAGGACCAATCCACGGTATGGGATATACTAAGTCTATTACATTCTTCATATAGCCAATATCTAATCCATCAATAACATCTAAAGGATGGACAGTTTGTACCATTTTGGTTTCAGTAAACCACTCAATATTATCCTGACTCAGTGTAGGCTCATTATCTTTGAGATTCTCAGATGTATCTAAACCAAACTCCTGGGCCATTTGTTTACTGCTATATTCCAGCATTCTAGCTTCCAGAAAGTTATTAATAAAAACGTTATCTCCCCAATAAAGTAAGGGTTCTGCTGGAGTGTTTATTAATCCCGATCTATGCATAATTCTTAATAACTCAAAATCTGTTTCTCCTTTTACTTGTGTTAGAAAATCCAGTTTTGGTGGAGAGTCGTCTGGGGCAAACTCTTCAATTTTATTTTGAATCGCTTTTCCAACTGCTGATAGTTTTTCTAGAAAGGTCTGGGAAACGTAATCACATTCCATAACTGCTTTAATATTTTTACTCTCAAACCAATCTCCAACATCTTCTACACATTCACACTCTTCTAAATTTTCAAAAGTATTCTCCCCCACAGGTCCGTTGGAGGAATGAACTCCTGGATTCATAGAAGACTCAGTGGTTTGACACAACTTCATCCCAATTCCCTCTAAAGCCTCACCAAATCCCTTAAGATAATCTACCTCAAAATCAACATCAATTGTAGTATCCCTTTTTATCCAATCAGGGGCTCTCCAACTAGCACTATTAACACAGTCCTCTAAATACTTCTTAAGATGCTTATCTAAATCAGGAAAACAAACTAAAACATTATCATAGTTTGTACCGTTTTTAATAAACTGTGTTATAGCATCTTTTACTACTTTATGAAAACTTGGTCTATTGGGCCGTCCCAAGTAATAATCAATATCTTCTTCAGTATAAGCATCGGTATCAATGTCAGGAGAAACTCCTTCTACTTGATTGTTGGCTTTATAGATCTGTTTATATTTATCAGCATAAGCTTTGGCTGCATCCTTATTAAATATTCGATAGGACTCTCCCTTTGTAACAAGACCCTTTGTAAATAAGGATCCAAAAGGTTTAACTCCCATTCCCTGCACAGCATTAGGGTGCATACTTAGCCCAGCAAATTTCAATTTTAGAGTGCGGGGCTCTGGCCCAGCAAAAGCATAATCAACCCCTATAATTCTTCCATAACAGTGTACAGGAGCCCAGTCTATCAAGTCATCTCCACAACCATAAGTAATATAAATAGGTCTTTGAAATTGTGTAGTGGCTGTTGCTAACTGTTTATTGAGGATCTCAATAGCGGCCTCGTTCTCATTAATAGCTTCTCCCGCTTCTACCTCCCCCTGTAGCCCTGTATTTTTAGAAAATGTTTTCTCTTCCCCAATTTTATCTTCTACGGCTGCTAATTCGTTAGCTAGTTTTTTTAGTTTTTCAGCAGAACCATCAATATTGTTTAATCGCCTCTCTTCTTTTTTTAGTTTGGTTCTAAGAGATTCTTGAAAAATTAGATCATTTTTCTTTTTAAGAAGATTTCTACCCACTGGATTACTTTTAATATCCAAAATTCCTTCTACGGTGTTATCCAACATAGCCTGTTCAAAGACTCCCTGAGGGTCCATGAGTTCTATCTCTACAAGAGAGTCTGATCCTTCCCCACCTACTGAATGGTTAAGGGAAATAAAAGTAGATCCAGGGGCATTATTAAAAATATAGGTTTGAGGATTAGAGGTTATAGTAGAACCAATAAGATTTAAACCTAGTTGAGCCTGTAGTCTAAAGGCTTCCTGTTGATCTTTATATATTTTAAACGCTTCTAAAGATCCCATTTCCTGAAATTTAATCATAACTTCAGGGTCATAAGACATGACAATGTTTACTGTGGGAACAACTTGCATATTTATATTATAGGCTTATAGGGATTCTAATAGGATCTCCAGCATTTAACGCTTCGAACACATCAAATGTCGAATTTCTTTCGCAAACTACCCACCACGCTGCTGGAGTATCTAAATACAGATTAGAAATTAGGTCGGGTCTATGCTCATATCCAGCGGGTATTTTACCAGAAAGACCTTTAAAAGATCGACTACTCCCACTTCCTCCAAAAGTATTTTCATATTGAGTACTACCAACGCTAGTAGGAATACGAACTCCTTTGTGGGATATAGTTACATATCCAAAACCACTTCTATTTCCAGGATATTTATTTTGCATATTTTAACCTTCAGACCAAAAGCCCTGTTCTGGGAGAGGATCTGTTGTGTAGGGTGAATTTATAGCACTCTCCCATCCTGCAAGATTATCTCTCGTTAAAAATTTTGCAGGTTCGTACTGTCCGAAATCCCCCACCCTCACCTCTTCTAAAGTTAGAGCCACCGTTAAGCGTCTGGGGGTAAGGGTTTCTAAATGATACCCCGCTTCCTCTTCCCAAGATAGATTATAGGATTTACAGATACAAGGAACACTTTGATACATAGTTCCAAAATCTAATCTTAGTAGAGGAGGACCATACAAAGGATTAGTAGCCTTATTAGTAACAGAAGTTCTTAAAAGAGCTATAAAGAATAAAAGAGTATCAATAACTTTATGTGTTTCAGTTACAGCAGATTCAGGTAAATCAACATTAGCTCCAAGAGGTCCTAATACCGAATTCAGGACCGCTTGGGTAGCTTGGTTTCCATAAAGAGTAGATAGTTGAGCATTATTTAAAAAGGATCCTTCTGATTCTGCTAGTATAGACAAGTAAACTTTTTCTACAGCCTTGGATAAAGAATTTGCAGCGTCACCTTTTTTTTGCATTGAAGAAAATTTTGCGTTTTGAGTAAACAACAATTTCTCAGACTCCTTTCCAGAGTTAGCAAAGACTCTCGTAAACCTATTAATTCCCATCTCATGCATTGCTAAGTGGGGCAAAGTAAAATGCATCTTAACCTTTATCTTTCTGGAAGACGCTCCTGTATAAGCATACAAACTTCCTGCTCTTCCAACAGGATTATACTCAGCATAGTTAGCACTTTGAGTTTCTGTAATAGTGGGATTTTCATAGAAGGGCAAAAAGATAAGAGGTTCTGGATCTCCTCCATAATGGAAAACGATACGAGACCGTTGATCCATTGCTCGACTATGAAACATTTTTCCGTAAGTATCAAAATTAGCCATCAATGTTCCCCACTAAACCCTGTCCCATAGATCGTCTTTCTACACCAGGAGAAACTCTACTATTAGCTATTTGTCGGTTTCTTTGATTAATACTGTGAGACCCTTGATCTAATCCATCTGATCTCTGATCATTTCCTTCTACTAATTTATTTAGTACTAGCTGAAGCATTTCTATTTCTTCTCTCATCAACTGTTGCCAATCTTCATCATCGTATAACTTCTGGTCCCTCTGAGACTGTGCTATATCTGCCTTAAGCAGTTGTATTTCCTCTGCCTTTGTTGGCGCACGGCCAGTCATCATAGTCTCCCCCATTCTTGCCGCTGACTGAAGTGGGATTATCTCGGATCCATCCCCACCACGGGCATGGGCCTTCATCTTGTTCAATTTGAATCGTTTTTTAACCCCTTCCATGCGTCCAGAGATTCCCCCCATTTTTTCAATATCATCAGTAGATATTTTACTTAACCCCGTTGCTGTTGCGTTTAATGCAGCAGGAAGTTTATGAAGAGAGTCTACTAACTTATTAATATGTTTAGCAGCTTTTCCCATCTTTACTAGTTTTTCTACAGGATCATCTCCTGCGGTAAACATAGATAAGAACCCTGAGACTGCTCCTCCTGCGGAAAGGGCGACCATTCCTGCTGCAACAGACGCTAAAGCTGGGCCTAATAGGAAAAGGCTCATCATAGGAACCGTTGCAACCGCAGTTAGTACATTAGCTAATTCTTTAAGTCCTGGAGAGGCTATAAGCATGGCTGCCGCTAGAGGAAGTAACGCAAATCCCAATGCAGAAATAGCAGCAACGCCAGCAGCCCAGGCAATTGCCCCCGCACCAGTGCCAATAAGTGCCCCTAAAGCAAATGCTGCTCCTGCAAAGATTACTAGGGCTCCAGCTAAAAGAAGAATTGTTCCTATCCCCACACCCTTCATTATATATAAAGATGCTGCTAGAGGAACAAGAGCAATCCCTACAGCTAACATCCCTGCTGCTCCTGCTTTAACCTTCGCACGGGCAAAAGCTTCAACTCCCTTGGCAATTCCCCTCATAGATTTCTCTATTAAAGCTCCTATTCCCGCTCCCACTCCTTTTCCTAAAGAAGATATACCCTGTCCAATCCCTAGAAGAGTTTTTTGTATTAAAGCACCTACTCCCCCTCCAATTCCTTTTCCTAAATTAGCTAGACCTTTTCCTAAACTTGAAAGACTTTTTCCAAAGCCCCCACCAGCCTTACCAGCAGCCTTACCAGCACCCTGAGCCGCATCTCCTCCAAGAGCCCCTTTCACACTCTTAACTACTGCGCGAGCTTTTTGTACTGCTAAGAAAGCAACTAGAAGCCCTGCAATTATTGCAAGGATTCCTCCAACTTGGACGAGCCTCACTGTCAATTCACGATGAGCTTTTACAAACTCAGTAACCCCTCCAACTGCCCAGGTGATTACCTCTATTAAAGGACTAAAAGCTTCATCTTTTATAGATTGCCAAGTAGTTGCAAATTCCTTACTAACAGCAGTTCTCTCTGCAACCATTTTACTATAGTTGCTCATGGTCATGCCCATCCTGTCAGCCTCCTCTTTCATCCCCTTATAGACCATAGCTCCCTCAGCCATAGCAGGACCAAGAGCATCAGAAACAGCCTTGTACGCGATTGCAGGGTCTCCTGTGCCTTGCAAATAAGACTGGTACATATCATGAGCCGCCCTACCCGCAGATTCAACCATCATCAGGGCATTTCTAGTTGCATCCCCTTCACCTTTCAGAAGAGCTTCCCTGTCTGCACTCACCCCTAACATCCCTGCTGTAATGGCCCCTTCTGCTGATAACATAGAATCTAAAAATTTAGTACCAGACTTAGCCATTTCTGGACCAAGAGCAGCACCAATTGCAGCACCCGCTTCTAAAATCTCAGGTCCAATATTAAGAAGAGAATACATCTTCATGGAACCTTTTAATTCTCCAATCGCCCCCACTAACTCCTCCGTAGTCATTCCAAATCTTTGGCTTAAAGATTGAATGGAGCTATGAAGATTAGTTTGTTGCTCATTAGACATTAAAGTTCCAGCAGTCAATCCCTGCATCTCTTTCATTAACTTTAGAGAGTTGCCTCCTGTAAGTTTGGTTTGTGCAAGGAGTAAATCCGTAGCTTTATTGGATCTTCTTGAACCTGCTGCAAACTGTTCCCAACCTATCTCAAGAGCTTTCCCATACCCAGTTATGCCTTCTGTTAGATAAGTTGTAGTAGCAGATTGCTGCTCCATAACCTTGGTTAAGTTTAATCCTCTAGAAAGAGCTTTCTCCTGCATTTGCATGCTACCCTTAACAGCGGCAACAATCTCCTGAGATCCCATTGTAACAGCTTTACCTACTATAGGAATGGCTTTAGCCTGTCTTACTAATGAAAGATAACTCTTTTTATTTATTTTCCCTGCACCCTCAGCCTTCTCCAATTGCTCCGATTCTGAATCTGCTATCTCCTGTAACACAGGAGTTAGACCAGCTAAAGCTGTTGCAATGTCTCTTAAGCTCTGTTCTAGGTCTGGGGAGTCTTCGGGGGGAGGGGCCATTTTATTTTCCTAAAGCTACTTTATATATCTCTTTCATTTGTCCTAATTTGTAGGTTCTATAGCTATCTATTCCTAATAATTTAATCAAACTTTTCTTAATCTTCCCGTAATAAGAAGATTTACGTCTCTTCTTATATAGGTTCTCTATGATAGTATCAATAACAACCTCAGAATCTCCCTCTAGCTTAAAACAACTTACTAACTTATCTCCATATTTTCCTGGGAACACCCCATCTCCTCGTTTACATCTTACGATCAATA
>Ga0098052_1000998_pt1 | contig 17827 bp, 19 predicted proteins | sample 15_taG_FD_81591 | JGI IMG/M metagenome (GOLD analysis project Ga0098052, IMG submission 81591) | Marine viral communities from the Subarctic Pacific Ocean - 15_ETSP_OMZ_AT15312 metaG | ecosystem: Environmental > Aquatic > Marine > Oceanic | place: Pacific Ocean | collected 2015-01-18
CGGAAAAGCAGAGCGAAGAAAAAGACAACTAAGTAGAGGTGGGTATTGTCACACATTTCCTTTTCGGAAATGAAGATTTGGAACGAATGTTCTTATCGTCATAAACTAGAATATCTCGAAGGCCTCCGATCCTTCATAGGCAATGAGTATACTGCATTCGGAACAGCCGTTCATAGCTATTGTGAGCAGGCGCTCCTCAGAGAGGTCAAAGACCCCAATAAGCTCTTCGCTGATGAATTTGTAAAGGGCCTTGAAAGGCTAATAGTCGATGGTGTCGAGCTTGACCAGAAGCTCGTTACTCAAATGGAGCCGCAAGGCGAGGACATCTTGCCTGAAGTTCTTCCTGGAATAAACGACTATTTTGAGGATGGCTTTGAAGTTCTCAAGACAGAGGAAGAACTCTATGAGAATATGGAGAACACTGACTATAAGTTCAAGGGCTTCATCGACCTCGTTGTGAAGACTCCAGATGGAAAGATTCACATTATTGACTGGAAGACATGCTCTTGGGGTTGGAACAGGAAACGCCGTTCTGAGCCGATGACGACTTACCAGTTGACACTTTATAAAAACTTTTATGCCAAGAAGCACGGCATCGATCCAAAAAACATTGAGACACACTTTGCTCTCCTCAAGAGGACAGCAAAGAAAGGTAGCAAGGTAGAAATCTTCCGAGTTACCAGTGGACCAAGGAAGACGAGCAGTGCCATGGCGCTATTAAACAAGGCAATACAAAACATAGAAAATAAGACATGCATTAAAAACCGTCTTTCTTGTAAGTATTGTTCATTTTACAAAACGGAGCATTGCAAATGAGTGAAGAAAAGAAAATAAAAATCCTGCTATTGGGAGACCATCCTCTTGCGCCATCTGGTGTTGGTTCGCAACTTAACTATATCTGTACTACCTTGCTTAGAACAGGTAGGTATAAATTTGTTTGTCTGGGCGGTGCCATGAAGCACGACAACTATGAACCACAGAACATTACAGGAGAAGATTGGGACGATAATGATTGGATTATTCACCCTATAGATGGATACGGCGCCCCAGAACAGATCCGCACTCTTTTATGGATGGAAAAGCCGGACATTCTTTTGTTCATGACCGATCCTCGTTTCTATGGTTGGCTTTGGCAAATGGAAAATGAGATTCGCCCATTAGTTCCCATGGTTTACTATCATGTTTGGGACAACTATCCTTATCCTCAATACAATAAAAAATGGTATGATTCAACAGATGTCATCGCTTCCATATCTAAGGTCACACACGACATAGTTAACAATGTGTCCCCAGAAACTGAGAATCACTATATTCCACATGCAGTGCAATCGGATATATTTCAGAAATTGCCAGATGAACATGTCGCGCACTTTAAGGCCGAAAACATGGGAGAGGACAAAAAGAATAAAATGGTGTTCTTCTGGAACAACAGAAACGCCAGAAGGAAGCAATCTGGTTCGCTTGTCTTGTGGTTCAATGAATTCGCAGAAGAAGTAGGGCCGGAAAATGTTTGCTTGGTAATGCACACTGATCCGAAAGACGCTCACGGCCAAGACTTGGAGGCCATACTTCACGATCATAATGCCGCAGATGGGAGAATAGTTTTTTCTAAACAAAAAGTGCCCCCACAGGCTTTGGCTTTGATGTATAACATGGCGGATTGCACACTAAACATTTCAGACGCTGAAGGCTTTGGGTTGGGAACTCTAGAGTCTCTTTCTTGCGAAACTCCTATTATTGTTACGATGACTGGAGGCCTGCAAGAGCAAGTGACGGCCGGCTTCGGAGAATGGTTTGGCATTGGAATTGAACCGGCCTCCAAGTCTGTTATAGGGTCTCAGGATGTTCCATATATTCATGAGGATAGAGTGAGTAAGGAAGACTTTAAGGCGGCCTTGCACAAAATTTATAACATGACGCCAGAAGAAAGAGCAGAACTAGGAAGAAAAGGAGCAGAACATGTTCGCAAAAACTACAACTTCAATGATTTCCAAAATCGTTGGATTGAGTTGATGGACAGCATACATGATCGCTACGGATCTTGGGACACCAGAAAAGGCTATAAAGCTTGGGAGATGAAAGAAATTGCGTAAAAAAGTATTAGTAAGAGCACCGGTTTTAACTCGCAGCGGCTACGGAGAGCACGGAAGATTTGTTCTTCGCTCTCTCCGCGCAAGGGAAGACTTGTTTGATGTTTATGTTCTACCTGTTAAATGGGGAGAAACCGGCTGGATGGCGGAGGATGATGAAGAAAGAAGATGGATAGACGAAAGAATAAAGGCGACTATCATAGGCTTTCAGCAAGGCAACTTGCAGCCGGATGTTTCTATTCAGGTAACCATTCCAAATGAATGGGAACCAATGGCGCCAATTAATATTGGTGTCACGGCGGGAATTGAGACAACAAAGGTAGCACCGGTCTGGCTCGAAAGAGCAAATATGATGGATAAAATAATTACCATTTCGGAACACTCAAAACAGGGCTTCGTAGGTGCGGTTTATCAAGGAGAGCACAAAGAAACAGGCCAGCCAGTGGTTTTGACTAGTGAAAAGCCTGTCGACATCGTACATTATCCTGTCAAAACATATGAAAATCTTCCAGAGTTGGAATTGGATTTGGACTATGATTTTAATTATCTTGTGGTGGCACAGCATGGCCCAAGAAAGAATTTAGAGAATACCATCAAATGGTTTATAGAAGAGAATTTTGATCAAAAAGTTGGCTTGGTTGTCAAAACCTTTGTTAAAAATGGGGCAATAATCGATAGACTGCATACGGAAAAGATGCTACAGAACATGCTTTTGGACGCGCCTGAGAGAAAATGTAAAGTTTATCTTCTGCATGGGGACATGACGGACGCAGAGATGCACTCCCTCTATGTGCATGCACAAATAAAAGCGCTGGTGTCGCTAACTCACGGCGAAGGCTTTGGCCTCCCTTTATTCGAAGCGGCCTATAGTGGAATCCCAGTTATAGCTCCAGGGTGGTCCGGTCAGTGTGATTTTCTTTATGCCCCTCTTAAGGCAAAAAAAGGAAAAGGAAAAGGAAAAAAGAAACATCCCTATTTCGCAGAAGTTAACTTTACTATGGGCCCAGTGCCAGATGATGCAGTTTGGGAAGGAGTACTGATTAAGGAGTCGATGTGGTGCTATCCGGAAGAGGGCTCCTATAAGATGAAGCTTCGAGATGTTCGCAAGAACTATTCTAAATGGAAGAAGAAGGCGAAAACCCTACAAGAGTGGATCCTTGAAAACTTTAAAGCAGCCGACATGATGTCAAACTTTGTCGATTGTGCATTTGGAAAAACAGCACCACCTGTTCCGAGTGAAGCGCTTCCAAAGATTTCAATCATTACCTCGGTCTATGATGGCGATGAGTTTATTCGGCCATTTATGGAAGACATCACGAGACAGACGATCTTCGAAGAAAAGTGTGAACTTATAATGGTTGACGCTAATTCTCCCGGCAACGAAGAGGAAGTAATCAAGGAATACATGGGGAAATATCCTAACATCAAATATAAGAAGCTCGACGCCGATCCGGGCATTTATGGTACTTGGAATATCGCCGTAAATATGTCTGATGGAGACTACATCACTAATGCAAATTTGGATGACAGGAAAGCCCTCGATTCTCTAGAGGTTCATGCAAAAGAGTTGTACAGCAATCCAGAAATTGATCTGGTCTACGCTGATTCATACATAACCAACAAGCCGAACGAAATGTTTGAGAACAACACCTCTGAAGGTCGTAAATATAATTTTGAACAATTTTCAAAAGAAGCCATGCTGAGAGGCAATCAGCCCCACAACAATCCAATGTGGAGAAAGTCGCTTCACGATAAACATGGAATGTTTAACGACAAGTATCGATCCGCCGGCGACTGGGAGTTCTTCCTTCGCTGCGCCGTAGCAGGTTCAGAATTCAGAAAAATTCAAACCCCACTAGGCTTGTACTACTTTAATCCGAAAGGCATATCAACAAATTTCGAGAACTTCTCTTGGAAACAAGAAGAAGAAACCGAGATCTATGACAAATATAAGGACTTAGCGAAAAGTGCATAGAAAAGTCTTGTCTTATTGTTTGTTTGAGCCCAAGACGATGCCACAGCATAGGTTTTGGGACAAGGACATGAGCGATAAGAGAAGGTATTGGTTTAACTTGCCGGCATTAGCAATTATTAATAATATTCTTTATCCAGATTATATGATGAAAGTTTATGTAAGTAAGAATGTTTGGGACAATGAATTGAGCGAGGCACTGAAAATCCTGTCAGACGAAATAGAAACTTTTAATTTTGAAACAATTGACATGGATTATTCCCTCACAGAGCCGGCGGTCTGGAGGATGATGCCTCTATGGTCTAGAGATGTTGAGGTTCTCCACACAAGAGATTTAGATTCTTTGCCAGGCGAGGTAGAATATAGCTTTGTTCGTTCGTTCGAGAAGTCTGAATGTTCCCTAGGCACTCTGCGAGCACATGAAAATCATTACGGAGTCAAGTGCCGAATGCTCGCCGGCCTGTCTAGCTTCAAGCCACAAGGAGTTCCTGTCAACATGAAATGGGATAGTTTTAACACCTACTATGCCATGAGGCACAATGGCTATGGCTCAGATCAAGATTTAATGGTGCAAAGATTTACTACAGATCACGATTATACAAAAGATAATTTTTTAGATCACCGGAGTCATAGGCAGAAAAACTCACAGGATTTTCCTTGCGTAGAACTTAACTCTTCTGCAATTGAAGAAATTGAAATTAGCGACGATAAGAGAGAGATATTTGATTTTCTGGTGAGTTGCAATTTAGATAACTGGGCTGGCGAGCCCATTGATTCACGGGGAGAATATTTAGATTCTTTATTGCAAAACCCGGAATTCAAAAATGTCGACAGAAAGCTGAGAGGGAATAAAAGCCTCGCGAGTTTTTATATTAAGAAGGAAAGAGACAATGCTAATTAGTTTTTCTGATGCCTTATATAAGAAAACGATAAAGGGTAATTTATTATGATAGTGGTTTGGCATAAAGGAAGACTAGGGAACAAGATGCTTCAGCAAACCTGTGCCAGCATAATCGCCAGAAAGAAAAATTTAAAAGTTGTAAACTACGATCCGGAGTCTAAATCATTCGGGATTAATCTTTTTGAGGGAGGAAGGCACTTTAGTGATGGTCTAGTATGTCTGAACGATGATCTTCTAATGACCTTTATGGAAGATGACCAGATCGAAATCATGAGAACTGGGTGGTTGCTTAATTGTAGTTTTCAAATGAAAGATTTTATTCTTAAATATGAAGACGAAATAAGAGAGCATTTTCCCGTTTATTACGCTCCCACAGAAAAAAGAAATAATTTATTTGTTCATGTGAGGCTCGATGATGTCGCGAACATAAATCCAGGATTCGATTACTATGATAAATGCATAAAAGATATTGATTTCGAAAAGGGACATATTTCCTCCGATGACCCGCGTCATCCAATACCTCAAGCGCTAGCAAAAAAATATAATTTGAATTTTGTTAATGCCTCGCCTTCTAATACAATTAAGTTTGCGACGAACTTTGACAATTTGGTTTTGAGCGGCGGAACTTTTTCTTGGTGGATGGGGTTCCTCGGCCGAGCAAAAAACATATATTATCCGCTACCGGTAGAGGAGAAAATTTGGCATGGTGATATTTTCTGTTTCCCACACTGGAAGGGAGTAGAGGTTGGCAAATGAAGGTTTATAGAGGAAGACAGACGCCAGAACACAAGGGCGATACATCACGCGAACTTCTTGATATGTGGCAGGAATCAGGCTATTGTGAAGTTGTTGATGGAGAAGTGGAAGATGTTTTTCTGTGGGCCCATGAACCGGGAGATGTCTTATTGTATGAGTACGATAGGTTTGATGTTTATCCCGGCCTCCCGGATAAGTGGAGCAAGGGTCTGTTCGGAGGCATGCAACACCCTAGTGGGTTGCCTTGGATCTATTGGGGGAGACATCCTAGAAAATTAGAGGCAAAAATTGAAGAGGGAATTAAGTCGTTTGAAGAGCGCTCAATTAAAAGTATATTCCTAGGGAAAGTAGAAAATGGAATTCAACACAGAAACAGGACACAACACGATTGGTCTACTGGGGTGGAACTATTCGAGATGCCGATTATGATGGGTGACAGCTTTACTTGGACATATACACAGGATGAGTATTTAGAAAAGGTTTCTAGATCTAGGTTTGGTCTGTGCATGCCCGGCTATGGCCCGAAGTGCAATAGAGAAATTGAGCTTTTGGGTCTCGGCACCGTGCCAATAATAACAGAAGGCGTTTGCACGACTTATCACGATCCACTGATTGAAGGAAAACACTATTTAAGGGCTGAAAGCCCTGAACATTTGAAAAAGGTAATCAAAGAAATCTCTTCGTCTCACTGGGAATATATGTCTCACAACGGAAGAGAGTGGTATAATAATAATTGTTCTAGAAAGGGATCTTTCGAAACAACTAAGAGAATTATAGGGAAGAAAAGTGTCAGCTATTAATAATGATAAGCACTTTGTATGGGTTTGGATTCCAAAGAATGCTGGCTCGTCAATCTATCAAAAACTTATACAATATGGGATCTTTGCCGGCAATGAAGGGGCTCATGAGCAATTTTCTGAATTGGAGGCGCACCTCTGCGATGTCGACAAATACTTTAAATGGGCTTTTGTCAGAAATCCATATTCTAGGATCGCTTCAGCTTACTATCATCTTGTGAAAGCTCATAACTTTCATGCTTATGGGACATTCGAAGAGTTTGTATTAAATGATTTTGTTGACAAAGAAGGTCGGCTGTCTGTTGAAAACAGCAAAGTAAAAACACATTCAACGCTCCACGCGGTTTACCACCTCCAGCCTCAATCTTTTTTTCTGCGCGATCATAGTGGAAAAATTGAGTTTGATTTTATAGGTAGGGTGGAGAATATTTCTGAGGATTGGAAGACTATTAATAAAAGGCTTGGCCTCCGCGACGACGATAAATTAGAAGTTTATAATAGAGATAGCGTTCCCTTTCTAAGCCCAGAAGGAGAGAAAGTCAGCGATTATTCTAAGCATTTCCTAGGCGCTAGCGCTACAGAAATGATTAAAATTATTAATGAAATTTATAAAGATGATTTTGAGAATTTTGGATATGAGATGTTGCGAACATGATTAGCCTGGGTGATAAAAAACTGGTTAAAGAACTGAATGGACATTCGGGATGCGCAGTCTGCCTTATGGAGAATAAGGTCAACAAATCCTTTGTCAGAAAAATTTCCTCCAGTGTTGAATACAATGACAGGCTTTATCGGCAGATGAAAAAGCAGCAGAAATTTAAAAGTGATATTTTAAAATCTCCACCGGTGTTGGGAGATGGGATCATAGAGGATAAATTCTATTTTGATATGGAATACATACAAGGAAGCAGTTTTGATGACTTTGTGCAAAAAGGAAGTGTTTCTAATGTAAAGAAGTCTTTTAATACAATTCTTCGCTTTATAGAAGCAAACAATGATCTAGGCGAGGGTATAAAGGAAGACATGAAAACAAAAGTAAAAAACTTGCAATTGGGAAGAAAATATAACTATTATAAGGATTATTGTCTGGATTTTGATTGGGAGAAAATTAACAAATCATATTGTCACGGCGACTTGACTTTTGAAAATTTTATAGTTTCTGGCAATGAGATCTTTCTTATAGATTTTTTAGATTCTTTTGTCGACACTAAAATAATGGATTATGCAAAAATTTTCCAAGAACTATATTGCTTCTGGTCGCGCCGCCACCTTGTCAGGGATTTTAACATAAAATATATTATCTTGGATCAAATGATCGATTTACATGAATTTGAAAAGCAAGCAGCTTTAAAAATGCTAGTGTTAAATTTGTTAAGAATATTGCCATATTCAGATGAAAGCACTATCCAATTTATAGAATATCAGCTAAAGAATATAGTGGAGAAAATTAATGGAGAATAATCTTATAATACCTGCCGCCGGCAAAAGCAGTAGGTTTCCCAACATGAAGCCAAAGTGGCTTCTAACGCACCCACAGGGCGACTTGGTGATAGAAAGAGTGCTTTCACAAATTGACATGTCGCAGTATGATCGAATAATATTTACGATATTGAAGGAGCATGAAGAAAACTTTGCCGTTTCTATGATTTCCAAAGCCTTATTCGGCGCCAAAGTGGAACTGTGTGTTCTTGAGAAACAAACAAGCTGCTCGCCTGAAACAATTTATCAAACAATTATCGATAAAAAGTTGTCTGGGCATTTGACTATCAAGGATTCGGACGCCCTAGTCGCTGCACCCTTCCCAGTTCTGACAAACTTTGTTTGCGGCGCCCAAATTAAAAAATTTAACATAAAAGAGATTTGCAATAAAAGTTTTATCATTCATAACGAAAATGACATGGTTCAAGATATCCAAGAAAAAATTGTAGCCTCAGATACGATATGTGTGGGGGTTTATTCTTTGCCTATTGATGATTTTGTTTCTTCATATAAAAAAATAAAGATGTCTCCTGCGTTTCGTCCCGGAAATGAAATGTATGTAAGCCACATAATCTCATATCTAATGAACGCCGGCAGTGATTTTCACTATGTCGAGGCCAAAGAGTTTGTCGACTGGGGTACCCTTGAGTCGTGGAGAAGAGAGCAGGAGAGGCATAAAACATACTTCTTTGATATTGATGGGGTAGTTTTAAAGAATGTTGGCAGATACGGTAAAAAGAATTGGTATAATACGCTAGAACTCTTGGAAGAAAATTTTCAAGTTTTAAAGGATCTATCCAACGCTGGGCATCAAATTATTTTTACGACTGCTCGCGACAAAGAAGCAGTGAAAGAATTTGAAAAACTTCTTAACAGCAATGATATTAAATATAAAGATATTATTACTGATTGTTATCATTCGCAAAGAATAATAATTAATGATTTTGCTCCGACTAATCCTTTCCCATCTTGTCGGGCCATTTCGTTGCCACGCAACCACAACTTGAAGGACTATGTTAAATGAAATCGAAGCTAATAGACAAAAAAAGCTTTAAAGCCGCGGCTCGAAAAGTTAAGTATCTTATGTTGGAGCCAACAAATTATTGTAATCTCGACTGCATGGGGTGCAACAGAAGAGATGTAATCAAGACCAGGCCCCTTAAGCATATGCCTATAGAGGATTATAATAAAATATTAGAAAAACTCGAAGGACAGCCAATTGAAGAAGCTAAATTCCAGGGACTGGGGGAAACTTTTTTTCATCCAAGAATACATGATTTTTTTATCCTTTTTAAGGAAAAGTTTCCTGACACGAAGACAATAACTTTTACAAATGGCCAATATAAACTCAAGAAGAAGAATGGAGAAAACACCCCAATTGGAGAAAGCTTTGAAAAAGCGTTGCCGGCGATTGATGTCTTGTTACTTTCTTGTGATGGCTGGTCCGAAAATTATACAAAGCATAAGTTTCCAGGAAGATGGTCTGTATTTTTAAACTTTTTAAATGAGTTAGGAACCTATGAACAAATAAAAACAGGAAGAACAAAAGTAGGGCTTCAAATGATTGTCTGGGAGGAAAACTACAAAGATATAGAAAAAGTGTTTTCTCTAAGGGAAAAACATTCTTGGATATCAGAGGTAAGGCTGAATGTGTTTCAGTGGTGGGGAGAGGACCAGTCCGCCTCTCGCCTTTCTACGCTTGATACAAAAGGCCGAAAAATAAATGCAAGTTATGATTTTTCTGAAGGGTTCTATGGTGAGATGGAAAGGTGGAAGGACAACATAGCAGGAAAATCAGAGTGGACATTTTCTGATTGCTGGTGGCCAAATAATGGTCTGTTTGTAGAGTCCAGCGGCGATGTAAAGGTGTGCCTTCTGAATACAGATTCATCGCCATCAGGGAACATCATTCGCGAATCGTTAGATGAAGTGCTTTCTAATGAAAAAAGAAACCGTGTTTCACATGAGTGCGAAACAGACTGTCCAGGCAAGCATTGTGCTACATGCTCATACAAAGAATTGGTGCCTGTCTTAAAAAGAATAGGAATTAAAAATTGAAAATATCAAACAAAATTAAAGGCATCGAAAGAAGAAGCGCATATAGAAAAAATAAAAATGAATTCTATAGGCTGGGAATGTCTGAGAGAATTTTGAATTTTCCAGCCGAGATCTTCGATCAGTTTATATCCTCACTTGATCAAAGTGACATTATAACATACCCATCTAGGTTTGAATATGAAATGCTTAAAAGCAAAATAGGATCTTATAATGGCGTATCTAGCGACCAGGTTCTATTGTTTCCCGGATCTGATGCCGCAATTAGAAATATATTTGAGCTTACAAGGCTAAAGAAGTGTGAGACAGTTACATCAGACCCTTGCTTTCCAATGTATGATGTGTATTCAAAAACACATCATAAAAAAATTAAAAAGGCTCAGTATAAAAAAGATCTTTCACTTTCTAATGAAGATATACTAAGTCATGTTAATGAAAATACTTCTCTTGTAGCGCTGGCCAATCCAAACAGTCCGATTGGAGACTGGAAGTCAAAAGATGAAATTAGTGATATTTGCAAGCATCTTAGAAAAAAAGGGATTGTGTTTCTAGTAGATGAAGCATATGTTGAATTTTCTCCAGGATCTTGTGCTGCCCTAATACACGATTACGATAATTTAATAGTATCAAGAACTTTTTCAAAGGCAGCGGGCTGCGCAGGTCTTCGATTGGGATACACAATGTGTAATGCTGGCTTAAGGGAAAGTCTTGAAAAGCTTCATTTCACATTTCCTATTACAAATATAGCAACAAAGTTTGCAAACATTCTAATGGATAATTCACACATAGTGAGTGATTATGCAAGAGATACAGTAAAAGAAAGAAATAGACTTAATGGTAAGCTTAGGCTGGCAGGCTATAAGACTGTAAATTCTAATTGTAACTGGATACACTTTAGAGACAAGCGAGGAAGTGATAGGCCAAAGAAGATATTAGATTCATTTGGTGTGGAGTTTAAGGCAAATGCAAAAATACCATTTGATAGTGATAGAGATTGGATAAGACTTACAGTTGGACCTGGGTTGATTGAAACACCCTACATTGAAGAAATTCTTAAAAAGGAAAAATAATATAATGACATGGAAGGAAGTATGGAGCAATACAGAATGTAACTACTACTCCAGGGCAAAAATACTAAATTTCTCTCCAAGGACACTTGAAGATCTTATAGAGATAATGGACTTTGACATATCATCAGAGGATTGGGAGAAGAATATATCTGTAGTGATGGAAACATCATGTAATGATATTCCTAAAAACATTCTAGAAGTAGGCTGCGGTGCTGGCGCATGGCTTTTTCCGTTTTATAAAATGGGAAGTAGAGTTAGTGGAGTTGACTTTCTTCCCTATCTTATAGAGTGTGCAAAGTCAATAATGCCGGAAGGAAGATTCTATTCAGCTGATGCCGACGAAGCTTTATTCGGAGAAGAAAAGTTTGATTTGATACTTTGTAATTCTGTTTTTCAGTATTTTAGATCATATGAGTATGCAGAAAAAGTTTTGATAAATATGCTTTCACACCTCGGCGATAGCGGAGCTTGCTTACTAACAGACTTATTTTGCGAAGACAAGAAAGATGAATACAAGAAATTTAGAATTGATGAATTAAAGATATCTGAAGAAGAATGGGATAGGCGATATTCATCTTCAGGTCATCTCTACCTTAATAGAGATAGAATAAAATCTCTGTGCAGTCAGAACGGCTTTAATGCAAAAATAATCAATAACAGATTTATTGGTTATAATCACAGCAAATTTAGATTTGACTTAATGATTAGAAGGGAGAAATAGGCTTAAGTGAAATGCCTTATATGGATAAAATTTTTAAGAAGGAGATGGCAAAATGAGGATAAAAATATACATATTGACCTATAGACGGCCTGACATTTTAAATGAGACTTTGAAAAGTTTGTTCGCCAGCAACGCTTTTATGGTCGACAGCGACAACATAGAGGTTAATGTGATCAACAACCACAGCGAGTTTTCTATGACCTCCGAGTTTGAAAAGAGAGTAAAGGTTCTTCACAATAATTTGAGATCTGATCTGTCAACCGGACACCTGGCCAGAAGTTGGAACCAGGCTTTAATTTTTGGCTTTAGAGATTTGAAAAATCCGGATTGTGATTTAGTCATTACTCTACAAGATGATGTTATCCTAGAGAAACATTGGCTGAGTAATCTTAAGAATTTGCACGATGTCGATGGCTTTTCTTTCGTTCAAGCCGGCCATGGCGATGCATTGTGTAGCTATACGGCAGAAGCCGTTAGGAAAGTCGGCCTTTGGGATGAAAGATACCTAATGGGATTACAGGCCTCAGATTATTTTTATAGACAACTCATGTTTAATTGGGACGGATGTAGCATAATGGATTCAGGCCACAGGAGAGTGCACAACCAAAGAAATGTTCCAATTGTAAAACACAGTTTCGAGGGCCGGCACTGGCCCGATCCTGGCATAGATTTGGATATAGGAACAAAATTATCAGAGATAAAATATGGCTCTCCAAATTATCTATGGCCGTGGACCGAAGAAAACAAACAGAGAGCCAGAACTATGAAGTTTAAAAATTATAACTTTATTTTTTATCCTTACTTTGAGAAAGATGTTTATGATTTGGAAGAAAAGGGATATCTGAGGTGACGCCGATTAAGATAAATTTTGTGGACTTTTGGCCCAATTTCGTCAAAGATGATAACTATTTTTATAATCTATTGAAGACCAAGTATAATGTAGAAATTGTTGATCATGACCCGGATCTACTATTCTTTTCAGTTGACTATCAAAAGAGAAGAGAAAGAGATAGGTACATCAATCATCGATGCAAAAAGATTTTTTACACCGGAGAGAATGTCAGGCCAAACCATGATTTTCCTGGCTCTATAGAGTATCCCAATTATAGCATAGGAAAATGTGATTATTCGTTTAGCTTCGATGAATCTCCAGATCCTAGGAATTACAGGCTTCCGTTGTGGGCCCTTTTTGTTAATTGGTTTGGCGCTCCTCACAGTGAGTATCGCGATCAATCTTATCTGATACCTTTGGAAGATCTGCTAGAGAGGAAGAAGCTTGAGAAGACTAAGTTTTGCAATTTTGTATTTTCGAACACTAGCGGTAAAAGATTAGATATTTTAGAGTCTGTCATGAATTACAAGAATGTAGACTGCGCCGGCCGATTGAAAAACAATGTTGGATATCAAATTCCTGGACGAGGAGATCAGAGGCATAAGATAGATTTTTTGAGAGATTATAAGTTTACAATCGCTGCTGAAAATTCTTCTAATCCTGGCTATGTGACAGAAAAGATAATCCATCCATTGTCGGTTGGAAGCATTCCGATTTATTGGGGCTCTAAAAGTGTGAGCGACGATTTCAACGACAAGGCCTTCATAAATGTTCACGATTTTGATTCCATGGAAGAAGTGTTGGAACTAATAAAAGAGATCGATAGCGATAACGAGCTTTATAATAAGTTTCTTAGCGAACCAATTTTTAAAAATAATGAAATACCTGCTTGCGCTTTGCCTGAAAATGTGTTACATTATATTGAGAAAAGGATTCTATGTTAAATGTTGATAAAACATATGTCGTACATTATACGAGATTGATCGAAAGAAGACAAAAGCTGCAAAGCCAGTTTCGAGACCACAAAATCCAAGCTGAATATATTTCATCTTATGATAAAGATGATTTGACGACAGAAGAAGTTGAAGGGTACTATGTGAAAGAAGAATCTTCTTATGATGATTCTATTTTAAAAACTTATGGCCCCAATAGCGCACCATTTAGAACACTCAGCGATGCCGAGATATCTTGCACCATTAAGCACTATGAGGCGATTCGTAGGCTGGGAATTGAGTGTGAGAATTATGGATTGATATTTGAAGATGATGTTGTTTTGGTTGACAATTTTGTTGAATTATTTAATTCATATTTAGAGAGAACGCCTGAAAATTGGGATGCCATCTTTATGGGAAGCTGTTGTGATTTAAAAATCTCCAGCGCATCTGAGAGAGAAACGGAGATCGCATTTTTAAAAGAACACCCGGCATCAAAATGTGCAGATGGGTATATATTGAGAAAGGAACTGGCCGAAAAAATAACGAAAACAATGATTCCTTTTAATACTATTAGTGACTGGGAACTGGGCCACCAACTGGCCATACATGATGCCAATGTCTATTGGTGGGAGCCTCCTTTATTGCATCAGGGCTCTGAGACTGGATTTTTTCAATCTACGCTAGCATGCCCGATTTGTAAAATAAGAGGATGCAACGGAGATTGTAAATGAAGAAAAAAATAGCTTTTTATAGTCCTCATATGGGCCTTCGTGGTACTGAAATTACGCTTTTTGATTTTGCAAAATATAATGAAGAAATCTTAGATAATTTGTCATATGTAATCTATAATGACAAACACAGATCAAATCATCTCTCGGTTATCGAAAAATTTAAAGATAGGTTTGGTGAAAGATTGATATCTCTAAAACATGAAAATGGGGATTTTTCCTGGAATAGCAAGATCACCGTTCCGTTGATGGATAATGTGCTTAAGAGCAATGGGTGTGATGCTGTCTTTATGCAAAAATTTGGAAACAATGATGGAGTTGTGTCTAATTTTTGTAAAACATTTGTAATGTGCGCTGCCCCGGTATGCGAGCCACATGGAACAGTTTACAGCTATGTGTCAGAATGGCTCAGTGAAACGGCATCAAACGGAAAATACCCGTTTGTTCCGAGCATAGTTGATCTCCCTGACATACAGGGAGATCTTCGGCACACACTAGGGATCTCCAGAGACGCCATTGTCTTCGGAAGGACTGGAGGGCTAGACACATGGAATTTGCATTGGGCGTCTGAGGTCATAAAAAAGGTTGTTAATGAAAATGATAATGTTTATTTTGTATTTCAAAACACCCCACAGTTTTATATGCACAATCAAATAAAATACATTCCTTCTACTGCTGACATGGAATTTAAAGTTAAGTTTATCAATACTTGTGACGCTATGATACATGCTAGAATAGAGGGGGAAAGCTTTGGCGTAGCATGCGGAGAGTTTTCTATAAAAAATAAGCCAATAGTTACTTGGTTTGGTTCGAAGGACAGGCACCACATAGAAACTTTAGGGAACGATGCTTATTACTATAATAACCCAAGCGAACTAGAGATGGTGCTGAAAAATTTTAAAATTCTCGACAAAAAGTGGGATAACTATAAAAAATTCAGTCCAGAAAATGTTATGAAAAAATTTAAAGAGGTATATCTAAATGGATGAACTTCAAAACAGAAAAGCAAAAACAGGGCATAGATTTTAATGATTATAGCCAAGTGCCCACTGCGCCTCTCATTGGCTGGAGGCTCAACTGATTTACAAGACTTTATAGACGCTAATAACTATGGCTCCGTCATTAGTTTTCCTGCTACTGTGTATACCTACATCAGTATGCATAATAATAATAGGGGTAAGTACATAATAAACTATTCCAAAAGAGAGGAAACAGATGCCTCTATTAAAATAAGAAATGATATAGCAAGAGAGGTGCTGTCACACTTTGATTGCGGACCGGTGACAATGACATTTAACACGGATATACAGACCATAGGCAGCGGACTGGCCTCTTCTTCATCGTATTTAATAGCTGCGATAGGGGCGACCACCGAATACATGGGTAAAAAATTATCAAACTTTGAAATTTGTAAGCTGGCATTGTGTTTAGAGAGAAAGTTTAACCCTCTTACAGGTTATCAAGATCCATATGGTTGTGGCCTAGGCTCTCTGAAAAGAATGGTGTTTAGGAAAGATAAAGATCCAGAGATTACTTTTCTTGATCAATCTTTGTTATCTAATTTTGATATGTACATAAAATATACTGGCGTACAAAGACAATCCACTAAAATTTTAAGTAAAGTTGTTAGGTCTGATAGGAAAAGTTTATTAGAAAAAGTAGTCTCTTTAGAAAATTCAATCAAAAACTTAAACACTGATACATTTATAGCTACAGTAAATGATGGCTGGCAGCAAAAAAAGACAATCACGCCATGTGTGTTAGAAAACAAACACATACAGGACTTAGATTTAAGTTTACAAGAAGATTATAATGTTCTGGCTCATCGTTTGTGCGGCGCCGGCAACGGGGGTTATTTTTTAATCTTTTTAAACAAACATGATGAGTTAGAGCAGGAAGATGTCATTAAAATAGAGATTAACCCAACAGGTCTAGAGGTTTTTAAAATATGAGGTTGTGGTTTGAATATAGGTGATTTTCAAAAATTAGTAAAAATTATAACGGATGAAGAGAAAAAGAAATTTAAAACAATCATTGATGAATATGAAAAGATTATAATTCTTGGAAATGGCGGTAGTAATTCTATTGCTTCTCACATTAGTCAAGATTATACTAAGCGACTAAAGAAGCGCGCCATAAGTTTTTCCGATCCGTCTAGGTTGACATGCTATATAAATGACTATGGACTAGCCCGTGCATATGAGGTGTTCGCTTCGGAATTTGGAGACAAGGATACTTTGGTAATACTGATTTCTTCTTCTGGCAATTCAGATAATATTATTAATACTGCTTCGTATTGTAGAAAGAAAAATATACCCATTATTATTTTAACTGGTTTCGAAAGAGACAATAGATTGAGAAAAGAGTTTGCAAGCTATTCAAATCTAGAAGTATGGATTGATTCGTGTGACTATGGAATAGTTGAATGCTTACATCAGTCGTATTTGCATATGGTGGTTTAGTGATATATTGTTTTGACATAGACGGAACTATCTGTTCGTCGAGAGAAATTTAAAGAGGTGTTTCTAAATGAATGAGTTGATTGGCAGAATGAGATCATTAAAAAATAAGGGCTTTTCACCGGAGACAATAGTGGATGTCGGAGCTAACATGGGTTTGTGGTCTGCGCATGTGATTCAAGTTTTTCCTCAATCAAATTATTTTTTAATTGATGGAAACCCAAATGTAGAAGATCGCCTAGGCTACATGAGCAAACATAATCAAAACATTAACTATTCAATAAGCTTGCTATCAGACCAAGAAGAAACAGCAGTTTTTCACATACCAAAAAGCAACCCAGTCTGCACCGGTGCAAGTATTCTTCGCGAAAGAACAAAACATTATAGAGATGATGACTGCGTATCTTTTTTAGAAATTGAAACACAAACACTGGACTCTCTCTTAAAAAAAGAGTCTATTGAAAATGTTGATTTTTTAAAATTAGATGTTCAAGGCGCCGAACTTATGGTCTTGGGGGGAGGCCTAAATACGCTAAAAAATGTGTCCTATTTGTCATTAGAAGTGCAATTTCAAGAATATAACACAGGCGCGCCAGTGTCTGAAGAAGTTATAAATTTTGTGAACAAACAAGGATTTCAACTGTATGACATCTTTGACAGAGGCTATCACGACGATTTTTTAACAGGCGCGGATTTTCTATTTCAAAGCAGAAAAGCAAAAACACGGAACAGGCTTTAACGATTGGGGGAAGCAATGAAACTCTTAATAACAGGCGGAACTGGCATGATCGGCCATGCAATCAAAGAAGTCGCTCCAAATGCCATGCTGTTTTCTTCTAAAGAATGCGATCTGAAAGACCCTTTTTCTGCGGGACAGATTGTTCATGCATGCAAGTCAGATGCGATAATTCATCTCGCCGCCAAGGTTGGGGGGATAAAAGCAAACACCGACTTCATGAACGATTTTTATTCTGACAACATTAGAATCAACACGAACATTTTAGATGCAGCGAAACAGGCCGGAACAAAGAA
>Ga0098052_1001005_pt1 | contig 17773 bp, 10 predicted proteins | sample 15_taG_FD_81591 | JGI IMG/M metagenome (GOLD analysis project Ga0098052, IMG submission 81591) | Marine viral communities from the Subarctic Pacific Ocean - 15_ETSP_OMZ_AT15312 metaG | ecosystem: Environmental > Aquatic > Marine > Oceanic | place: Pacific Ocean | collected 2015-01-18
ACGCCCAGCATGGCCATCAGCTCGCGTACTTCTTCGGCAATAAAGCGGAAGTAGTTCTTCACCATATCCACGGTGCCGCGGAAGTGCTCGCCGCGCAGGAAGTCATCCTGGGTCGCTACACCGGTGGCGCAGTTGTTCAGGTGGCAAATACGCAGGTATTTACAGCCCAGCGCGACCATCGGCGCGGTGCCGAAACCGAAGCTTTCAGCACCCAGAATCGCCGCTTTGACGACGTCAAGACCGGTCTTCAGACCACCATCGGTTTGCAGACGAATTTTGTCCCGCAGGCCGTTAATGCGCAGCGCTTGATGCACCTCGGGCAGGCCCAGCTCCCAAGGGGAACCGGCGTGCTTGATGGAGGTGAGCGGGCTTGCCGCCGTGCCGCCATCGTAGCCAGACACGGTGATCAAGTCCGCATAGGCTTTGGCGACGCCAGTGGCAATGGTGCCGATCCCTGGCTCGGAGACGAGTTTCACCGAGACCTGCGCGCCTGGGTTGACCTGCTTGAGGTCAAAGATCAGCTGCGCCAAGTCTTCGATGGAGTAAATATCGTGGTGCGGCGGCGGCGAAATCAACGTAACGCCGGGCACCGAGTAGCGCAAGCGGGCAATCAGCTGATTGACCTTGCCGCCCGGCAGCTGGCCGCCTTCACCGGGCTTCGCACCCTGGGCCACTTTGATCTGCAGCACGTCGGCATTGACTAGGTAAGCTGGCGTAACACCGAAACGACCTGAGGCGATCTGTTTGATCTTCGAGCTGCGAATGGTGCCATAACGCGCCGGGTCTTCGCCGCCCTCACCGGAGTTGGAGCGACCACCCGCCTCATTCATGGCCTGTGCCAGCGCTTCGTGCGCTTCGGGCGACAGCGCACCCAGCGACATACCGGCGCTGTCGAAGCGTGGAATCAACGCTTCGATGGGCTCGACCTCTTCCAGCGGAATCGGCGTGGCCGCAGGCTTGAGTTTCAGCAGGTCACGAATGGTGGCCACGGGGCGCTCGTTCACCAGCTGCGCAAATTTCTTCCACTTGGTGTAGCTGCCCTCTTGCACCGCCGCCTGCAGCGCCTTGACCACATCCGGATTGTAGGCGTGGTACTCGTGGCCGTGCACGTACTTGAGCATGCCGCCTTGAGAGATCCCTTTGCGGGGAATCCACGCATCCTTGGCCAGCAGTTCTTGCTGAAGCTGAAGCTCAGCAAAGCCGGTGCCCTGAATACGCGACGCCATGCCCACGAAACAGGTATCCATCACTTCATCGGCCAGGCCGACGGCCTCGAACAGCATGGAGCCACGGTAGGAGGCCAGCGTCGAAATGCCCATCTTAGAAAGGATCTTGAAGAGTCCCTTCTGCAGGCCTTTACGATAATTCTCGCGGGCGTCTGCCGGGTTGCCAGTCAATTCTCCGGTGCGGTGCATATCCGCCATGACCTGATACGCCAGCCACGGGTAGACCGCCGTGGCGCCCACCCCGAACAGTACCGCCATCTGATGGGCATCGCGGGCGTAGCCAGTCTCGACCACGATGTTGGCATTGGGGCGCAGCGCCAGGCGGCCCAGGTGGGAGTGCACCGCACCCACGGCCAGCGCTGCCTGAATAGGCAGTTGGCCTTTGGGCAGCTCCGCATCGCTTAGCACCAGAATCACTTTACCCGCTTTTACCTGCGCTTCGGCTTCTTGACACAGCGCGGTAATCGCCTGCTGCAGGCTGGTCTGCTCTGGATCGTACCCGAGCGGCAGCATATAGCTAGCAAAGGCCGGATCGTCCTGGCTCACCAGGGCGGTGAATTTACGCGGCGAGAGCACCGGCGTGGTCAAAATCAAGCGATGGGCGTGTTCCGGTGTGGCCTTGAAGACGTTCAGCTCCGCGCCACAGCAGGTTTCCAACGACATCACGATCGCTTCGCGCAGCGGGTCGATCGGCGGGTTGGTGACCTGGGCAAACTTCTGCCGGAAGTAGTCGGTGAGCAGGCGCGGGCGGCTCGACAGTACCGCCATCGGCGTATCGTCGCCCATGGAGCCCACCGCCTCCTGGCCGCTTTCCGCCAGCGGGCGCAGCACCTGGTCACGCTCTTCAAAGGTCACCTGGAACATCTTCTGCTGCACGTTCAGCGTATCCGTGTCCATCGTTTGGAAGCGCGCCAGTTCGGTCAGCGCCGACTCCAGGTAGTTCGCTTCCTGTTTCAGCCAGCGCTTGTAGGGGTATGCGGACTTCAGGCGATCGTCGATGTCCTGAGTGTGCAGCACTTCGCCCGTTTGGGTATCGACGGCCAGCATCTGGCCGGGGCCGACGCGGCCTTTTGCCACCACGTCTTCCGGCTTGTAGCCGTAGGTGCCGATTTCGGAGGCCAGGGTGATGTAGCCGTTCTTGGTAATCACCCAGCGCGCCGGACGCAGGCCGTTACGGTCCAGCATACAGACCGCTTGGCGACCGTCGGTCATGACCACGCCTGCAGGGCCGTCCCACGGCTCCATGTGCATGGAGTTGTACTCGTAGAACGCGCGTAGCTCGGCGCCCATGGTCTCGACGTTTTGCCAGGCGGGCGGCACCATCATGCGCACGGCGCGGTGTAGTTCCATACCGCCGGTCAGCAGCACTTCCAGCATGTTATCCATACTGGAGGAGTCGGAGCCGGTGGTGTTGACGATTTCGTCTAGTTTAGCGATATCAGGCAGACGCTCGTTGACGAAGTTCGCCTTACGCGAGTTCGCCCAGCCGCGGTTGGCTTCGATGGTGTTGATCTCGCCGTTGTGCGCCAGCAGGCGGAACGGCTGTGCCAACGGCCAGCGCGGTGCGGTGTTGGTCGAGAAGCGCTGATGGAAGACGCAGATGGCGGTTTCCAAGCGTGGGTCGTTCAGGTCTTTATAGAAGGCCGGCAAATCTTCCGGCATGACCAGGCCTTTATAGGAGACCACTTCGCTGGAGAGCGATGCCACGTAAAAGTCTTCGTCGCTGCGCAGCGCCTGCTCGGCGTAGCGGCGACCCATGAAAAGATCGACATCGAAATTGTCGCTGCTGCCGGGGGCAACGAACAGCTGCTCGATACGCGGCAGGCAGTCCAGCGCCATGGGGCCGCAGACACTCGAGTCCGTGGGCACTACGCGCCAGCCCAGCACGTCCAAACCGCGTGCACTTAACTCAGCCACCAGCGTCTCTTTGGCTTTGGCGGCACGCGCATCGTCGTTGGGTAAAAACACCGACCCCACCGCGAAGCGCTCGCCCAGCTCTACATCGAGCGACTCTTTAGCAGCAGCACGCATGAACTGTGCGGGCATCTTTAGCAGCAGGCCACAACCGTCGCCGGTTTTACCATCTGCCGCGATGCCGCCACGGTGGGTCATGCAAGTCAGTGATTCGATAGCCGTTTTCAGCAAGTCGTGGCTGGCCTGCCCTTCCATGTGGGCAATAAGGCCAAAGCCGCAGTTATCGCGAAACTCGCCTGGCTGGTGAAGACCTCTATTCATGGGCGTGCCTCTAGTCAGCGTATTTTGTAAGCAGCGTTTTTATGGTATAATCACGGGTTTTTCTTTTTTTATGGCTCTTGTTACCCGCCCAAAATAGGGTGTTGTCCGCATTCGCTGCTGCGAGAAAAAGGTCGCTCAGCATAGCGATTTGCCACCGCGTAGCGCAATCGCTCGACACTCGCCAATCGTCAAAAACCCTCGCCAAATCCCGTAGTTGCACTACCGCTCAATAAAAAAAATAGTTATACTTCAACGGCTTGCAGGCCAAAGAAACGGTATTTCAACGATCAATACAGAGCACTAGACTTTAGTCTAATTTTTACTAAAAACCCCATGCCGATAGCGCATAAGGCATACGGATATCACTAGTCAGCAGCCACTTCGGCGCTTTCTAGACAAACAAAACCCGCCTGTTTCGAGGCGGGTTTTGAGCGGGTGTGCTTACGGGTGATTCCCCTAGCCGCGCGGATAATCATCGAGTAGCTGTCTCAGTGTCTCGATAGGCGTGGCATCGCTAACGCAGGCATCGCCCAAGTCGTTCAGTAGCACCAGACGCAGACGCGCGTCCACGTTCTTTTTATCCAGCCGCATTCGTGTCAAGAAGTCATCCGACGACATGCCCGTTGGCGCGACCAGCGGAAGACCCGCGCTTTCAATCACCTTTTTCGTGCGCTCAAGCGCATCAGCGCTGATCCACCCAAGCTGATGGGAGAGCGTCGCTGCCATGGCCATACCTGCCCCCACCGCTTCACCGTGAAGCCAATTGCCATAGCCTTGATGCGCCTCAATGGCGTGGCCAAACGTGTGGCCAAGGTTCAGCAGCGCACGAACGCCCTGCTCGGTTTCATCTTCCGCCACAATATTGGCTTTGATTTGACAGCTTTTGGCAATGGCCTCTGCAACGATCTCAGGTTCAACGCGGCGCAGCGCCGTCATGTTTTGTTCTAGCCACGCTAAGAAAGCAGCGTCACGAATAAAGCCGTACTTCACCACTTCCGCAAGCCCTGCAGAAAGCTCTCGGGCAGGCAGCGTGGTCAGCGTGGCAATATCCACCACTACCGCTTTTGGCTGCCAAAACGCGCCAATCATGTTCTTACCCAGCGGATGATTAACACCGGTTTTGCCGCCCACCGAGGAGTCCACCTGGGAAAGCAGCGTGGTGGGCACTTGAATAAAGGCCACCCCGCGCTGATAGGAAGCAGCGGCATAGCCCACCATATCGCCAATCACACCGCCGCCAAGGGCAATGAGTGTGCAGCGGCGGTTAAAGCCGGCTTCCAGCAGCGCATCCCAAATGCGTCCTACCTGTTCGATGGTTTTGTACTGCTCGCCATCTGGCAGCACCACGGCACGCACGTCTAAATGCTCGGGTAAGCTAGAACGCAGCGTGTCTAAGTAGTGCGGCGCCACGGTTTCATTGGTAACGATCATGACTTGGCTACCGGCCAGATAGGGCACAAAACTGTCTGAGCGATTTAATAGCCCAACGCCAATATGGATAGGGTAGCTGCGCTCACCCAGTTCAACGGTTAGCGTACGGTCATGGGCTAGCTCTGTCATTGAGATACCTTTTTATGTGGGGCGCTGGCGGTTTCTAACGGATCAATCAAGCGATGCACGCGGCGTAAAATTTCATTCACCACGGCACGGGGGCTACGGCGATCCGTACGTACCGTAATGTCGGAAGTAGCACGATAGAGCGGATCACGGGCGGCGAACATATCGTTGAGCACCTGTTCGCGATTCGCGCACTGCAGCAACGGGCGGTTGCGATCTTTGGCGGTGCGTTTTAGCTGCTGCTCGACAGTGGTCATCAAGTACACCACTGTACCGCGATCGCGCAGCGCTCGGCGGTTCTCTTCTCGCAGCACCGCGCCACCGCCGGTGGCGACCACGACATCCGTGAGCTGGGTGAGCTCGTCAATCATCTGAATTTCACGCTGACGAAAGCCTTGCTCACCCTCCACGTCAAAAATCCAGGGTATATCGGCACCGCAGCGGTCTTGTATGGCGTGATCGCTATCGTAAAACGGGCGCGATAGTTCTCCCGCCAATAAGCGGCCTATCGTGCTTTTACCAGCCCCCATGGGGCCTATTAAGAAAAGATTGGGTAAATCCTGCATCAGCGAACCGCAAAACCATCATCAAGTAATCGTGGAGTGATAAAGACTAATAACTCTACCTTTTCATTGCTCTCTTCGGTATAGCGAAACAGCCTGCCCAGTATAGGAAGATCGCCCAGCAGCGGTGTTTTCGCTATTTGGCTCAGCTGTTCAGTGGTCAAAATACCGCCTAACACCACCGTCTGGCCATTATCGACCAGCACCTGGGTCTCGATTTGGTTGGTATCAATGGGCGGCTCGCCGCCGAACTCGCTCTCACGGAAGCTGTCGTTCTTGATTACCAAATCCATAATGATGCGGTTATCTGGGGTAATTTGCGGCGTGACCTCCAGCGACAGCTCCGCCTCCTTGAACTCGGTATCGGGGTTGCCCTGGGCATCGACACTCTGGAATGCCCGCTCCTCCCCTTGGCGGATCGTTGCGGTGCGCTGGTTGGCAGTAATCACCCGAGGCTGCGAAATGGTCTGGCTTTTGCCTTCGCTTTCAAGGGCGCGCAACTCAAGGTCGAGCAGAATATCCCCTGAGAGATAGCCAAAGCTGAAGCCCGTATCAGCCGCTGTCGTTGAGCCTAAGTCCACCGCCAGGCCACCTTGGGCACGGTTGAGGCCGCCAGGATTGATGTTGCGCGGCACGAACTGCCCGGCTTCGTTTTCCAGGAAGCCTCGGGTGCTGGAGACGCCCCAGTTCACCCCCAACTCTCGGGAAGCGCTATCACGGGCAATCACGATGCGCGCTTCGATCTGTACCTGACGCACCGCCACATCCAGCCGGTCCAGCGTCCGCATAATATCGCGCACCTGTTCGGCCGTGTCTTGAATGAGCAGTGTGTTGGTACGCTGGTCAACGCTAACGCGGCCACGCTCAGTGAGCAGCCCAAAACCGTCACCACCACGCAACAGCTGTGCTAAATCTTCGGCCCGTGCGTACTTTATCTCGATGAACTCAGTCACCAACGGCGCCAAGGTTTGCTGCTGGCTACGGGCCTCAATCTCTTGACGCTCAATCTCGGCCAGCTCACTGGCCGGCGCTACTACAATCACATTGCCCTGTTCACGGCTAGAGAGCCCTTGGCTTTGCAAAATCAGCGCCAGCGCCTGGTCCCAGGGCACATCGTTGAGGTTGAGCGTTACTCGCCCAGTAACACTATCACTGGCGACTAGGTTCAAGCCGGTAAACTCAGCCAGCGTCGCCAGCACGGCTCGCACTTCAATATCTTGGAAATTGAGGCTCAGACGGTCGCCGGTGAAGCTTTCTCCCTGCTGCGCGCGGTCCTGCTGAGAGGCTTGGCTCACCGGCTGTACTTCCACGGTGAGTGTTCGCCCGCTTTGTGATGAAATCATCGCGTAGGGGCCGTTCGTTTGTAGCTCAAGCAGGGTTTCCCGCTGGCCAGTGCGGGGGGTTATGCGAGTAATGGGGGTAGCAAAGTCGGTCACATCGTAAATTTGATTCAAGGAATCAGGAATATCTACGTCGCGAAGCTCAGCAATAACGCGGCCCTCACTCCCTTCCCGCACTTGCGTCACTACCCCTTCACGATCAAAAGAGACCAGCAAACGCCCTGCCCCATCAGCCCCCCGCTGGAAGTCGATATCCGTTACTTGCGGCCCTAGGGCAGTTTCCAGCTCGCTACTCATACCTGCGGGCGAGTTGTCATTCGCAGCGCTAATACTTTCAGGGCTTAGGGTGATGCGCAGCTGATCCCCTTCTATGCGAGAGGTGTAGTCCAGCGGCTCGCTCAGGTCGACCACTAGCCGTGTACGGCCATTGCCCTCCAACGCGGTAATACGCTCCACACCTGCGCTGTCTACGTTAATACGCCGCTGAGGCAAGCTGCTTTGGGTATCGGCTAGATCTAGCGCTAGACGCGGCGGAGTATTCAGCCGATAGCCGCGAAGCTCGGCAACGCCGCCGCTAAATTGCAATACCAGCTCCACCTCGCCGCCACTGGTTGAACGCACCTCAAGGTCCGTTAGCACTGAACCCAGGGCAAAGGTGGGCATCAGGGCTAACAATGGCAGCGTAATTAGACGAAGCATGACGACCATAGCGTGTTATCCGATAACAAGTAAAAATACATAGGGCGCACCGTGCGATATGTGCTTAGCCTACTCATTCAGGGTGAGCGATGCCTGACGCTCCTGCCAACCCTGCAACTGATTAAAAATACGTTCGGTTATGCGTACTTCTTGCGGGCCAATCGCGGTGATATGCCCGTAGTTAGTGCCTAAATAGTTGCCTTCACGCACACTATAAACGCTGCCATCAGGGGCGCTAATCAACGCCACCTGCTTCCCGCCCATGCGCAATGTGCCAACTAAACGCAGCGCCTCCAGCTGAAACTCCTCTAGCGGCTCGGGGATGCGCTGCTGATCCGGGGCGAGCGCACTCTCCATCACTGCTACCGTGCCGTTGGCACGAATGCTTTCTGGTGCTAAGAAGGGGCTTCGCACCTCGCGGTAACGGTAATCTACCGGCTGATACTCAGGAATCGTCGGTATAATCACCGGTGGCTGCCCTGCCGGTGTACGACGAATCTCTTCCATCACGGTATCTAACTGGCTCAGGTTGGCATCGCCACAGCCCGCTAACAGAACCACCGCGCCAATGCTAAGTAGACGCTTCATGGGGCGGGCTCCTCCCCTTCCACTGCTTCTATATAGCTATAGGTACGTGCCAGCAGCGACATGCGCAGCGAGTCACCACTCTGCCCGGCAGGGGCTAGGGTTAAATCGTGCTGGGTCACAATACGCGCAAGCTGGCTGATATCTGCCACAAATTGCGCTAGTTCGTGATAGCCGCCGCGCACCTGAATATCCAGCGGATGCTCCACATAGTGAGTGTTACTCACGGTAGGCCTTAAACGGATAGCTTCAATGCTTAAATTGTTTTCCACCGCCGCATCGCTGATGCTGTCCAGTAGCGACGGAATCTCAGCGCTGGTAGGCAGCATGGCGCGCATGGTCGCCATTTGCTCCTCCAACTCCTCCAACTGCTCCCGCACTTCAGGCAAAAAGGCCGCTTCGGATACTTTGCTGCGATATTCGTTCAAAAGGCGCGCTTCTTGGCGTTGGGCCGCTTCTAGTTCGGCACGCTTGTCGCTTACCAACCACCAGCTCAAGCCGCCAACGGCAATGACAAAGGCCAGTCCCCCACATAGCGCTTTTAATAGCGCAGGCCACTCTCCCGCCTCTTTTACATCCAGCCCCTGCCAATCTACATCTTGCAGCTGCCGCCACTCACTCCGCCAGCGTTCACGCCCCCAGATCATGGCGCTTCCTCCTCAGCGGCGGCTTCTTCTACGACAGACTGTACCACGTCAAACTGGAACACTCGGCTGGTACCATCTTCGCCACTGGCTACCTCAGAGAGTTGTGGCACCCCAAACCCTGGCATACTGGCGATTTGGCGCAGTTGATCCGATACCTGCCGCTCGCTGCCCGCCATGGCAGAAAAGCTAACCTGTTCACCACTGCGGGAGAGGCGCTGATACACCACGCCATCCACCACGCTGGCAGCAATATTATTGAACAACTGTACAGTGCCTATCCGCTCGGCTTGCAGGGTTTGAAACAGCGTTAGTTGCTCACCTAACCGGGCTGCGGTTGCTTGATAGCGCTGCACGTCGGCGATGTCGTTATTCAAGCGCTCAATATGGTTCGTGATATACGCATTGCGCTGCTGCTGAGCCGATAACTGCTGCTGATAAATTTGCAAGACACCCAGCCCTAAACCAATACCCGCTAAGAACATCATCACGACTACCCCATAAAATCGGCGTGTACGCTTTTCACGGCGTGCTTCCCGCCAGGGCAGCAGGTTGATATTAATGCTCATAACCCAACCCTCATCGCCAAACCACCAGCGGTGAGCATGGCCGGTGCATCATTGGTTAGGGCTTCAATATTAAGGCGTTTATTCACACGCATACGTTGGAACGGGTTGGCAATCGTCACCGACATACCGCTATCTTCTGAAATACGTTCGGCAAGGCCGGGAATAACGCTTGAACCTCCCGCTAATACAATGTGTTGCACCTCATGCTGGCGAGCAGCGGTGTAATAAAGCTGCAGCGAGCGACCTACTTGCTGTACCACGGTTTCCAAAAACGGATTCAGCACTTTCTCGTGATAGTCATCCGGTAGGCCGCCGTACTTTTTGGCAAAGCCGGCCTCTTCGTTACTCAAAGAGTAATGGTCGCGAATCGCGTCGGTGAGCTGGCGACCGCCAAACACCGTGTCCCGGCTGTAGACGATGTGACCTCCACGCACCACGTGGAAGGCGTTCATGTTCGCACCAATATCCACTAGCCCTACGCAGGCGTTGGGATCGCTGTCGACGTTGAGCTGACGATGCAGCTCGGCCAGCGAGCGCTCCATGGCGAAGGTTTCCACATCCACCGCCGCAGGCTCAAGACCTGCGCGCTCTAAGGTTTCTGTGAGTTGTGAGACACCCTGCTGGCGGCACGCCACCAAAATCACCTGCTGCTGCTCTTCATCAAAGGGCGCGGGGCCTAGGCAATGGAAATCGAACGCTACCTCGCTGAACGGAAACGGAATATGCCGGTCAGACTCAGCAATGATGCGCTCCTCTATTTCATCTTCGCTAAGCGAAATGGGAAACTGGAGCGTTTTGGTAATCGCGGCGCTGGCCGGAACGGCCACGGCGGCTTTGCGCGTCGAGGGTTTGGCATGCTCAACGGCGCGACTAAGCACATTGGCGACATCGTTCATGTCACGAATACGGCGCTCGACTACCGCGCCTTCGCGAAGCGGGCGCACGGCGTAGCTCTCAACTTGATAGTTGTCGTTGCACTGTTTAAGTTCAAGTAGCTTGACGGTGGCCGAGGTAATATCGACACCAATCAACCCTTTACTGGGTTTTAGTAAGCGCATGCTGACTCCGGCTCCGCCTGCCTATCGTGCGAGTTTCGAGGTTACATGATTTTTAGTTAAGGCACACGCCAATGCCTCTACGCCATATCAACACTGGTGGCCGCTGCCTCCCCTTCCTATAATGGCAGCCACTTGCGCGCCATGGCGTTAATACTGCCCTGGCTACTCCTCTTTTCACGGGTGCCCACTGTTCATGACGTTTTTACGAACTCTTGTGTTGTCACTATTTTCGCTGGTTGTTGCGCTCTCAGGCGCGGTCATACTGGCGGTGATTGGTGCCGCTATCTACTTCTCGCCGGGACTGCCCGACGTTCGCCAACTGCAGGATTTTGAACTGCACACACCGCTGCGTATTTTCACCAACGACGGCAAACTGATTGGCGAATTCGGCGAAGAGCGCCGCATGGCGATCGACTTCGACGAGATCCCCCAGGATATGATTAATGCGCTGATTGCGGCAGAAGATGCCAGCTATTTTGACCATACCGGCGTCGACCCTCGCGGTCTAGCACGGGCGGCGGTGGAGCTAGTACAGAGCGGTGGCACCATTCAGTCGGGCGGCTCGACCATTACCATGCAGGTCGCGCGTAACTACATGCTGACCCTGGACCAGACCTTCACACGTAAAATCCGCGAGATTCTGCTAGCCCTGCAGATGGAGCAGATCCTCAATAAAGAGGAGATTTTCGAGCTTTACGTCAACAAAATCTTCCTGGGTAACCGCGCCTACGGCATTGCTGCCGCCGCCGAGACTTACTATGACAAGCCGCTTGCCGAGCTGAGCCTGGCCGAAACCGCCATGATTGCTGGGCTACCCAAAGCGCCTTCTGCCTTTAACCCACTGGCGAACTCTGAGCGCTCGCTGATCCGTCGTAATTGGATTCTGTTCCGTATGCGCGAGCTTGGTTATATCGATAACGATATCTACCAAAATGCCGTGCAAGAGCCGGTCACCGCTCGCCGCCATTACACCCAAGCCGAAGTGGACGCGGCCTATGTGGCAGAGATGGCTCGCCAGTATGCCATTGAGCGCTTTGGCGATGACGCCTACACCGGCGGCTACCGTATTTACACTACGATTGATAGCGAGCTGCAGCCGTTTGCCCGCCAAGCACTGGCCAACGGCCTGATCGAGTACGACCTACGCCACGGCTGGCGCGGCGCCGAGCAAGAGGACATTGCCCCCAGCTTGGTCGAAGCCCAAGAGCAGACCACTACCCAGGGTTTGGAAGAGGAGCTATCTGAGTCACCTGAAATTCGCCAGACCGCTCGTCAGGCAGCGCAACGCAGCCAGACAGAAGTGGAAGGTGTCGATGGCGACGTGAGCAACTGGCTGCAGGTACTGGAGCGCACGCCCAACTATGGCCTGCTGCGTCCCGCCATCGTGGTTGAAAGCAGTGGCCGCGAAATGCAGGTACTCACCCGTGGCGGTGAACTGCACACCATCGCCTGGAGCGGCTTGAGCTGGGCGCGCCCCTACCTCAGCCCGCGCAGCCGAGGGGCCGAACCCAGCAGCGCCAGCCAGATTGCCGAGCGTGGCGACCTGATTCGCGTAATGGAAACCGACGAAGGCACACTGCGCCTCTCCCAGCGCCCCGATGCAGAAGGCTCGCTGGTAGCCCAGGACCCACGCACTGGCGCCATCCTAGCGTTACAGGGCGGGTTTGATTTTAACGCCAGTAAATTCAACCGCGCTGTACAGGCACAGCGCCAGTCAGGATCGATCTTCAAACCGTTTATCTACCTCGCCGCGCTGCAAGATGGCGAGATGAATGCGGCCAGCGTGGTCAATGACGCCCCAGTGGTGCTAGACGACGGCAGCGATTCGCTGTGGCGTCCGGTGAACTCCAGCCGCGACTTCCAAGGGCCGATGCGCCTGCGTCCGGCCCTAGCCCGCTCGCGCAACCTCGTCACCATTCGCGTTCTGCAAACCATGGGGCTCGACCACACCATTCAGTACCTCGAAGGGTTTGGCTTTGCGCCTGAGCGCCTCCCCCGAGGCCTGTCACTGGCACTAGGCAGCGCCAGCCTCACGCCGATGGAGATGACCAACGCCTACGCGGTGATCGCCAATGGTGGCTTCCAAGTCGCCCCTTGGTTTATTGAGCGCGTTACCCGTGACGATGACAACGAGATCATCGATGAAGCCACTCCCCAAGTCGCCTGCGTTAACTGTGCCGAAGGCCAGGAGACCGTCGAGATTGATGGCAAAAGCTACCCAGTGGCGCCCCGCGTTGCCGACGCCGCCGCGGTGTACATCCTGCGTGACATGCTGCGCGACGTCATCACATCGGGCACGGGCCGGGCAGCGCTGAGTCTTAATCGTGAGGATATCGTCGGTAAAACCGGGACGACCAACAGCCAGCGGGACGCTTGGTTTGCCGGTTTCAACAGCAATCTCGTGACAACGGTGTGGGTCGGTAAAGACAGCAACGACACCATTGCCGAGTACGGCGCGAATGCAGCACTGCCGATCTGGATCGACTTCATGGGTGATGCGCTGGAAGGTACGCCCTCTGCGCTGCCACAGCGTCCCGACACCATCGTCACCGCACGGGTGGACCAGGAGACAGGCCGTCGTTTACACGATGACCAACCGGGCGGCATGACCGAGCTGTTCCACAGAGACCATCTACCGGATTTCCAGCCTCGGCGCATTAGCCAAGAGCTCGAGGAAGCCAGCGGCTCGCAAGGGTCTGGCACGGCAGAGTCAATTTTCTAAATACGAACCGACGCTAAAACGTAAAGCCCGGGAACGAATGTTCCCGGGCTTTTTTGGTGCTGCTTTTCTTCTGGGCAAAATCAACCAGCCACCGGCGTTGTCTCCCGTTTGCTCGCCTGCCAGTTAGCGGCGATGGCTACGACCATGACCGTGACTCCGGCCACCTCCGTCCACAAGCTTGGATAGAACACACCGACGATGGCACCACCAATGGCCAAACGAGGCAGCCAAGACATACGCGTGAACAGGTAGCCTTCTAGCGAGGCCGCGAATGCACATAGCGCCAGTAGCGCGATGACTGCATTCCATACCACCACGAGTACCGGCCCGCCAATGATGATCTCCGGATTGAACACCATAAACAGCGGAATCAAATAGAGGCCTTTGGCAAACTTCCACGCTTGGAAGCCCGTCTCCATAGGTTTACTGCCCGCAATCGCCGCCCCAGCAAAGCCTGCCAAGGCGATGGGCGGCGTCACGTTAGAGTCCTGGGAGTACCAAAAAACCACCAAGTGAGCGATCAACAGCGGCACACCGAACTCAGCGGTCAGCGCCGGGCCCACCAGCACGATCAGAACGATGTAGCTGGCAGTGACCGGTAACCCCATCCCCAAAATTAGGCTCGCCAACAGCACCAACAGCAGTGCCAGCACCAGGTTGCCACCGGAGAACGCCAGCATCATGGAGGAGAACTTCAGACCCAGACCAGTCAAACCGACCACGCCAACGATGATACCGGCGACAGCGCAAGCCATGGAGACCGCCACGGCATTGCGCGCGCCCAACTCTAATCCCTGGACCAGCTTCACGAGCCCTGCCCACACGACCACTTTCGTGCGCTCGACCGTGACCGGCTGCCCCTGTTTGGGTGCCACGAAGAAGTACCATAACGCATAGCGCAAGACGGCCACCGCCACCATGGTGATGACTGCGTAATACCCCACGCGCATGGGCGACATGCTCATGGCCAGCAGCCATACCAACACCGCCAGCGGCAGCAGGAAGTGCCAGCCATCTTTCATGACTTGGCGCATTTGGGGCAGCTCGCTCTTGGCCATGCCCTGCATGCCTTGTTTCAAGGCAATGATGTGGACGAACAGATAGACCGTGGCAAAGTACATGATCGCCGGCAGAATGCTGATTTTGACGATCTCTAAGTAAGGCGTATTGGTATATTCGGCAATCAAGAAGGCGCCTGCGCCCATCAGCGGCGGCATGATTTGCCCGCCGGTGGAAGCGGCGGCTTCGATGCCCCCCGCCTGCTTCGGCTGGTAGCCCAGTTTCTTCATCAGCGGAATGGTAAACGCGCCGGTGGTGACCACATTGGCAATGGCGCTGCCCGAAATCGACCCCATACCCGCCGAGGCCAGAACGGCCGCTTTGGCCGGACCGCCGCGCTGGCGTCCAGTAGCGGCGTAAGCCATATCGATGAAAAACTTACCGGCACCCGTGCTTTCCAAAAAAGCACCGAAGAGCACAAAAATGAAGATATAGGTAGCGGCAACTCCCAGCGGCAGGCCGAAGATGCCTTCTTGGCCCAAGTAAAGCTGGCCCGCTACGCGGTCAAGGCTATAGCCACGGTGCTCCATGATGCCGGGCATCCACTCGCCCAGCCAGGGAAGCTCCCCACGGGGGCCGGCAAACGCATAAACGATAGCGAGCAAGCCAATCACCGTCATACCAAAACCCACCGCGCGGCGGCTGGCCTCGAGTACAGTGACCGTGGCAATACAGGCAACCAAAATATCGGTCTGGTTCCAGAACCCGGCGCGGCTGAATATCGCATCCAGGTTTAAGACTAAATAGCCGCCAGTGATCAGCGCCCCGGCAAAAAAGATCAGATCAATCCCCCACCCCAACACACCGCGTTTACGGTTGGGCCCAAAGGCGGGGAACATTAAAAACGCCAGCAGCATAATCAGCGCCAAGTGAATACTGCGCTGGTAAAACAAGCCCAACGGCTGGATACCCGCCGAATAGAGTTGGAATAACGACAGTCCCACCGCCACGATGGTGATACACCATAAAACGAAGCGGGGTTGAATCGCATTACCGCCCGGCATGATAACCGGTGGTGGCGTGGATTCGTTCATAAAGTCCTCGGAAGCATAAGCTAACTTAGGGGATTAACACCCACTTAATTTTTATGAAAAGCGACATCGATCGGCGCACTTATGAGGTGTTTGACTAACGACACTCAACGCAATGACAAGGCTATCGTGACGCGTTGGCCAGCCGCTCGCTCACTCAGGCTCACGGTGGGATGCTCGCCATCCGGCCACATGACACGGTGATTGACGGCCGTCGAGCCGACCCGTAGCACGTAGCGATTATTCGCCACCGGCTCGTTAATCGCATTGATCCAGTACCCGCCCTCACCGTCGGACACCTGCTCGCCGCGTCCATAGATATGCCCAAGCCCTGCGGCAAAATCCGGTTGATGACTACGCTCTAACTGCATCGTGCCGTCTAGGTTGCGGTAACAGTCCAACACCGTAAAGTGCTCGACAGAGTGCTGCCACTGGATGCACCAGCGGCTGCCTTCAGGCGCGGCTGCATCCACTAGCGTTTCGCCCTGATCGGTCACGACCGTTAAGCGCATAGACGCAGCCGCCGAAGCGGGGGTAACCCCCGCTTCGGCGTACAAACCACTCATCAACAAGAGCGCCATCAGTCGTCGTTGCCACTGCATGGCTGTGCTCCTTGATCAATTACGGACGCAGACGGTCCGGAATCTCAGCACCAACTTCTTCAAAGTAGCGAAGCGCGCCCGGATGCAGCGGCACCGGCGTAGAGTTCATGGTGAACTCAACAGTGGTGTCATTGGCGGCCGGGTGAACCGCGATCAGCTCATCGGTGTTTTCAAACAGCAGTTGGGTCAGTTGGTAGGCCAGCTCTTCATCCATATCAGAGTTGACAACGAGTACGTTGGGAATACCAATGGTCTGAACCGCTTCGTCCATACCGTCGTACATGCCTGCGGCCAGTTCGTAAGGCGCAAATACCGTCTCTTCCTCCTGGGCGTTGGCGATTTCTTCATCCGACAGGCCAATTAGGCGGATATCGCGAGTAGCGGCAAGGTTCAGAATAGAGCTGGTAGGCGGCCCAACGCTCCAGAAACCGGCATCAATATCGCCATCACGAATCGCGTCAGCGGTTTCGTTGAAGTTCAGGCGCTGAGGAGTGAAATCTTCATAGTTGACGCCGTTGGCTTCTAGCAGAGCACGGGCGTTCAGCTCGGTGCCGCTACCCGGTGCGCCTACAGAGACACGCTTACCGGCTAGGTCCGCAATGCTCTGAATGTCAGACTCTGCCAGGGTGACCAACTGCACAGCATTGGGATACACAGACGCGAGCGCGCGGGTGTTCTCAATCTGGCGGCCATCGAAATCGCCGGTACCGGTATACGCCTGATAAGCAGTATCTGCCAGCACTAGTGCCAGGTCGGCATCGCCGCGCATGATCAGCCCCATGTTCTCGACGGAAGCGCCGGTCACTTCGGCGGTCGCCTGAGCGCCATCGATATGGTTGTTGATCATTTCGGCAAAGCCACCACCGATCGGGTAGTAAACGCCGCCGGTACCGCCGGTCGCGATGGAGAGCTGCTGCGCGCTGGCGGGCAGAGCAGCCGCCATCATGGTCGCTGCAACGGTATATTTTAGTTTTTTCATTGGAATTGCCTCCGTCCTGCTTGGACTTATTGATTATGGTTGACGTAAAGGAGGTAAGGAGCCAGTTTCTCGCCGCCGTCAGCGGCGCCGAGAACGGTATTTAAACGTTAGCACGGCAGTCGCGTTAGATACTAATCCAACAACATTTTCACCTGCTCCACGATATGCGCACCAATGGGCAACGCCGAGGTCGCCGCAGGCGATGGCGCATTGCCCACGTTGACCGTGCGCGGAGTATTCACGAACAGGAAGTCATCCACCAGCCGACCATCGTTGGAGACCGCCTGAGCGCGTACGCCCGCCGGGTAAGGGGTCAAATCCTCCAGGGTCAGGCTCGGGCAGTACTTGCGGACCAGCTCCAGATAGCCGCGCTTGTAGAGCGAGTTTTTCATTTCCACCAGCCCAGGCTTGAGATGCTTGCCCAGCACTTTCAGGATGCCTGGGTGGCTGAACATCTGGCCCATGTCACTCAGCGACATGTCCTGCTTGCGGTAGCCCTCGCGTTTTAACGCCAGCACCGCGTTCGGCCCCACGGTGACCGTGCCATCGATCATCCGCGTCAGGTGAACGCCCAAGAACGGCATGGCGGGATCGGGAATGGGGTAAATCAGGTGGTTGACGATGCGGTTGTGGCGCTCGGGAAGCAGGTAGTATTCGCCACGGAAGGGGCAAATCGTAAATCCAGGATCTTTGCCCAGCATGCGGATGACGCGGTCCGCCATTAAGCCCGAACAAGAGACCAAATAGCGGCCGGTAAACGTTTCCTGCTGAGTGGTCACCACGACCTCATCAGCCCGCTCCTCAAGGCCGGTGACGCAGTGGTCAAAGCGGATCTCACCGCCAAGGCGCGTGAACTCTGCCGCCATGGCGCGGGTGACTTCAGCGTAATTCACAATACCGCTAG
>Ga0098052_1001006_pt1 | contig 17769 bp, 25 predicted proteins | sample 15_taG_FD_81591 | JGI IMG/M metagenome (GOLD analysis project Ga0098052, IMG submission 81591) | Marine viral communities from the Subarctic Pacific Ocean - 15_ETSP_OMZ_AT15312 metaG | ecosystem: Environmental > Aquatic > Marine > Oceanic | place: Pacific Ocean | collected 2015-01-18
ACCCTTTACATAGTTATGTAAAGTATTTTTGAGTTATGTAAAGTATTTTGATAAAAGCCATAGTTATGTAAAGTATTTTTGAGTTATGTAAAGTATTTTGATAAAAGCCATAGTTATGTAAAGTATTTTGATAAAAGCCATAGTTATGTAAAGTATTTTTGAGTTATGTAAAGTATTTTCAATCTTCATCTGATTCATCATCGTCATAATCATAAGGCCAAAAGACAGGCCATTGAGCAAATCGATCCAGCATCATTTCATACCAATAATGTTGATCGAAGATGTCACTCTTGTATTCAAAATTGGGAGCAAACTCTTTTGAAATAAGACTATCTATTTCCCCTTCGTATAATATGCCATTTGAACCAGTTTCGACACAATGAGAGTAATAGAATTTTGTTCCAGTACCCGTTGTGTACATGTTGGTCAATAATATACACGTATAAACTCTTGCCTGATCGACAGTTAAAACCAAGTCGCCTTTGGAATAACTCAAGTTATTTCCTCCTCAGACAATTCCAAGCACCAAAACTCTATTAATTTCATAGTTAAATCGAAATGTTGTTCTTGCGTTGCTTTAGAAATGTTTTTGTTATATTGATAAACTAAGCAGTTATCACACAGAGCAGTTATGATCCTATCTAGATTGCAATAAGGAGGGGAGGGGGGTAGTAGGGTAGCAGAGTAGGAGGTCAATTCAAATCCTCCAACAGTTCTATTTTACCAGAGCTTATAAGCCTTTCTAAGGTATCACTACCCATAACACACACAGAGCCATCGTCATAATAGATCTCATAATTTGTTTTCCAATTAAACAAAGGTTGGTCTGACCAAGTTCCTTGTTTGATCTCCCTGTAGAGAATACCCAAACGCTCCTTGTCTTTTATCAAAGAGCCGATTTTGAATTTGGGTTGGTTTTTATCTTGATCCATCACGCAATAAAGCCTTCAGGGTTTGGTGATCTAACATTTTAATGTTTGAAGCCAAAACAAGATGTTCAATCATAGCCGGCAACCCAAATGGTGCATCAACTCGCAAAGCCGAAATCACCCCAACAACACGCCCAGAAACATCAAATACAACTGATCCTGAACTCCCGGGCCAAGCAAACGTGTTTAACATCAATACATCATTATGTGTTCCTGTTAGAATTCCTTCGGAAATATGCCAGCCTTCTTGTGCTGGGTGTCCACAATGGTATATCTTTTCTCCCATCTGGTTGTTGATGTCTCTCCGGAATGGTACCGCCTTCGTGTACTTTAGTTTCTCTTCTGGAATTAGAATCGCAATATCTGCATCCTTATCAACATATACAGCAGCGGCTTTTGTCATGATAGACCCTTTTTCTATAATTAGAATTTCAGCTTGGCCTTCGACAACATGAGCGGCAGTAATAATAAACCTGTGTCTACCAAGTCTAAAATAGTTTCCTGATCCTGTCCCCATGGGAACATCACCACTTAAGACTTGAACTACAACAGATGATAGATAAGACATTTTTAAACCTCGAGTCGCGAACGGATCCAGCTCTGAAGTATATCTATCATCGAACTCTCTAGATAAATCTAGATTCAAATGTGCATTTGCCGGTGGCGCGCACATTAACAAAAAAAATAATATTCCTTTAATCATTTTTATATCCCCCTATAAGTAACTAGGGAACAAAAACAAAAAACCCCGATGGGTCGGGGCTTCTAAGGAGTTCTATTACTCTGGGTGAATACTGGCAAACATAATTGTAACTGCTTGATTGATGTCTTTTGTTAAAATTTTTGGCTTAAGCATCACACATTTATCTGGAAGTTTTTCTATTATTTCCGATTTAGTTTCCCCAAACATTCCTTGAGATTTAATATTGGTTTGCTTTACTTGTGGTTTACACTCTTCAATCGAATACGATGTTTTAGAGCTTGATGCGATTAATTTTGTGTTCTCGTCATACAATTTGACGATGATCGTTGCAAAATACTCAGTAACAAACAGATCTGTTATCATTACCCAATGATAATTCTCAGATCCACAATACAAAGGCTTGTCATAATCACAGGTTGTATCTAGCGCACTTATGATAGTGTGTTTATCGTATATCAGAGCATCATCAGCCCTCTTGGATCTCTTGATCCAGTGCGTATTATTATTAGCAGAAGAAACCAGCATGCTATTTATATATGACTGATATATCTCCAGCGATGAATCATGAATGGTTGGAGGTGCAACATAAATTTTTTCAGTATTATTTATTGCTGGGTCAGCCGATAATAAGAGAGAAGTTATTAGCCAATACATCATGATCTCCCATGGTCATCTTGGAGCCTTACTACGTCGTGTATTTCGCTCGTGGATACTTCTACCAGCTTCACATCGCTGCCTTGTGAAGCGGAAAACCTATGCACCGTTAGGGGCGATATATGAAAGGTCTCACCGGGACTTAAAATAATATTTCGCTGTTCGCGTTGAGAACCTTCTTCTAAAATTAGTTCCAATTTTCCTTCTAAAACCATTATGGTCTCTTCTTTTATTTTGTGGAACTGCAGGGATAATCTTTTCCCTTTTTTTATGTGTAAGATTTTTCCAACATATTTTTCTGTTAGGGCCCAAATGTTTTCATGACCCCAAGGTTTATTAACAATCATTTTATCTCCTTACTGTATAATTGTAATGCGAGCTCAACTCGCTCTGCGTATTCTTCTATGTTTATCTCTATACCATTGGAAAGAGCATAGTCGTAACCCAAGTGCCAAGCCAAGGATTCTTCAAACAGCCGTATTCTTCTGTGTTTCTTAAAGAGGTTTTTATCATTAAAAATTACGTGACCGATTTCATGAACCAGTGAAATTAACTTTTCAAATTCCGACTGGTCGTCTCCAATATCAACGATGCCTATGTGACCAATTTCCTCAACCTCATCCAGAGGCGTAGGTATCCAGTAAGAATTATCACCGTTGACAAATTCTACACTGACATTGAAATCATATTCAGCCATCTCCATCAATAGAGCAAACTTGTGCTTCAACAACGCTTTTTTTGAAATACTCGATAAGATCTGTGTATCCTCCAACGAATTTCTCTTGACCTGTCGAGGTGTCAATTTCAACAATCATCGGCACCGTGCCGTGTTTATAAATAGCTTGATAATAATTTAACATCCTGTTGCTATGATCAATGGAACAATATTCAAATGGCAGTCTTCTCTCTATCATTTCCATTTTTGCTCGCAAGCAAAAAGGGCACTCACTCCAACAAATAATTTTATAATATATCATTTTAACCTCGCAGGATTTGTCTTTTTTTAACTTTACCATGAACTTCTGACGGGGGACCTACAACAGTAAGTGTCCTCGTTTGGTTTCCTTCAGATAAAACAATTTTGCTGAACCTTATATCTTCTGTCAGCCCGAGGCGAGTCGCTTCGCTAACAAGATTTTGGTTAGCTTGTACGTCTTCAGAAACAGAAATTATGTGAGCAGAGTTTATATAGATTTCACTCAAAGATGCTAAGCCTCCTCTCATTTGTTTTTTTACCTCTATCAATTTAACTAACATAATTTTCCTCCTCGATATTATGCCGAACGTACTTGGTTGAAACAGACCAATTCTGGCCCGACATCATTACGATACACGTATCGTATCCTTCAAACTTCAAAAATAATGCTACGCAAGGTGATGTGGTTTGATAATAATTTGAAAACAGATCATCCTTGCCCGGGATTCTTGGTCTGTTTAATAGTGTTCCCGCCGGGATCCACAGTAGGTCTCCTTTCTGATACATTTTGTTCTCCATTTTTGTAATTTTGTAACCCTTCTAGCAAAGCTCCCATGTCAGATAGGACTGCATCGGCTTTTGTTAGGTTTAATCTAATTTTTTCTATTGACACTAAGATTGAAGAAAATTCTCTCTCTTCTTCTACATGTTCCAAAATCCTCTCTAGAGAACGAACAGATTCTTTTATTTCTGTCAAAGCATTATCGCCTAAATTAGATGCGTGTTTTGGAATTTCTTCTAATTCAACTCCATAAGATATCCTTACTCTCATTGTACCTCCATTAAAATAAATTTGAGTAAATTGCTTGAATGACTAACCCAGCGATGGCCAAGCCAAATGACCATATGAACTTAGACATTCCTTGTTGCCACTGTTCTAAATCTCGAACTCGAGCGTACAACCCTTGGTCTGGATTGAAGATTGCTTCTTTGATCTTTTTAACATCATCAATCATCTCGTCTTGCTTATCTGACATTCTTTGAATTTGATGTGCCAAATCTACAATCGCATCCTTTAGATCTTGGTGTTCGTTCTCGTTCATTGCGTTGCCCTCTGTTATTAATTAGTCCTAACAATCAACAATAGCATGTGATGTTGTTAATAAAGTAGCAGCAGCAGATGTAGCGTTTTTCAAAGCGCACTTCGTAACCTTACTTGGGTCTATGATCCCCACTTCATAGGTGTTAACCATAGATCTATTCAGAAAATCATACCCTCTGTCACCAAATTCAGATTTGACTTTTGCCACGATGATGTCAGGAGGCTCCCCAGCGTTAATCGCCATTTGCCGAAGAGGCATCTCACAGGCCCTAAGTACCACTTGTACGCCAAGGTTCTGTTCTTCATTGTCGGTCTCAACAAATAGATCTTTGGTTACCCTAATCAACGCAATACCTCCACCGGGAACGATCCCTTCTTCTTGTGCAGACCTAACCGCCTCCAATGCGTCGTCAATGCGATGGCGCTTCTCAATCATTTCTACTTCTGTTTGGGCCCCGACACGGATGACTGCGACTCCTGATGCAAGGCGAGTAATACGCTCTTGAAGTCTTTCGCACTCAGGTAGGTTGTCTGTTTGTCGTATTTGTGCTTTAATTGTTTCAATCTTTTCATCAATCTTTTTATCATTGCCTTTCCCTCCAACAACCGTTGTCCAAGTTTTAGTCACATTAATTCTGCTGCATTGTCCGAAATGATTTAATCTTACATCACGTAGAGTCAAAGAGCTCTCTCTGGTTATAAAAGTAGCACCAGTACTTGTGCACAGGTCCTTCAAGATGTTTCTTCGTTCTTCACCATATTTTGGCGCCTTAATAGAACAGATCTTCATTGTGCCCCTGACTGCATTGGCTATCAGCGCAGCTAACGCTTGACCTTCTATATCGTTGGAAATAATAATAAGCGGCCTGTTGTCTCTAGCTGCCATTTCTAAAGTCGACATAATTTGTTCGACATGCTCTATTTTTTCATCTGTAACAAGTATTAAAGGGTTATCGTAATTTACGATTGCATTTCTTTGGTCTGTTATAAATGTATTGCTTACGTAGCCAGAATCGAACCTGAAACCCTCTATGAGGTCAAGTGAAGTGTTCATACTCCGAGCTTCTTCAACGAGCACAGAACCATCTTTACCAGCCTTGTCGATAGCAGTTGCAATCAGTTGCCCAATGGCTTTGTCATTGTTTGCAGAGATCGTTGCAATGTGCCTAATGTCCTCAACAGTTTGAATAGGTCTCGACATTTCTGTGAGTCTTTCCGTGATAACATCGACGGCTTTGTCCATACCTCTCTTAAGTTCAACGGGTGAAACACCTGCTGTCATATACTTTTGTGCTTCTTTGAGGATTGCACGAGATAATACTGTTGCAGTCGTTGTCCCATCACCAGCAGAGTTCACTGTTTCTTCTGCTGCTTGCTTGATTACTTGTGCTCCAAGGTTTTGGAATGGATCTTCAAGTTCGATGAACTTTGCAATCGTTACACCATCTTTGGTAATGACTGGTGTGTCTTGTCCTTTGTGATAAAGTGCAACATTCCGCCCTCGAGGTCCGAGAGTGGTTGCAACATTATCCGCAAGGATGTCAACTCCTTCCAAGATTTTTTGGTTAAGAGCTTGACCTTGATTATAATGTTTCATTATTCCTCCATTGTTTTATATAATATAACCTTATATTGAGTGGTTGTCAAGTTATTTTAATAACTTTTCTTTAATAATTGATTCGATTAGTTGATCAATAGATAATTCGGATTCAACTAATTCTTTTGGAGCCTTGGTTCCCGACTTCTGCCCAGCTTCTCCAGCTAAAGCAAAGATTTTATTCAACTGAGATCTCATCTGCACAACTTTCGACCCAACATCATTAATGTAATCTGTTGGGTTTTGCTCACCCTTGGTTTTGGCTGAATAATAATTCGTGGTGCTTGCCTCTACTGCTTGTATGTTTTTATAGGATTCAACTACTGCTTTAGCTAGGCCTTCAAATCCCTCCCCTTCGGTTAAAGAAGCAAGATAGTCTGCTGTTGTTGCGACCAATCTTTTACTAGTAAAAAGTTCTTGAAATTCTTTGGTCATTGTTGGTATCTTGATGAATGCGTATTTTTCAACTTCGGCCTCGCTCATACCAGAAGGCTTATTCTCAGAGCCACAAGGAAATAAAAGAGTTTGGTTTATACCAGTTTTTTGTACATTTTTTCTACAGGGATACCACTCAGAGGCAGTCTTATCAGCTTTTATGAGTCTACCCTTTATGTTAGTGCCATCAATACGCTCTAGCTCTATTAAATAAAAATTAATGTCCGTTATAATCTTTTGCTCTCCAGAAATAACATCTGATTGTTCACCTTTTATCTTATGGCCCACGAAATAATACATATTATCTCCCGGCTGGTCGAATTCTTTTTGTGCAGCCAAACCTTCGGTACTTTGTGAAGGAGCTTCTTTCCCGCAAATACTTGAGTACATCTTTGCGCTTGTTATAACCCCTTTTCCTCCGGTGATTTTTCCCATGTTATCCGCAGCACCTTGTTCAGTCCCAACTACTGGAATGTTCAGTAGAAGAGTTAGCCACCGCTCAAACTCGCCACCAGCATCTGTTGCTGATGCTGCTGCGATTGAATCAGCCAACAAGGCTATCACGCGAGCATAAGTTATATAACTCAATTCTCCATTTTTTTTAACCCATTGGTCTAATGTATCAGTATTAAGGGCCTCAGCAAAGTTCCTGATACTGTTAAGCTTGCCGGCAACAGAATCACCAGCAATAGCATCGAAAGTATTAACCAACGAAGGGTTAGCAGTGACCAATGCTGGACTGCCTTCTTTCCACCCAAAAACATCTTCTTGGGCAACAGCTAGTGATGCTTGAGGGAATTTCTCTGTGCCCAAAGGTTGAAAGTAGGGCTCTTTCGAAGACCCTACTAATTTCAAGAAAGCCTTGTGGAGCTGCTCTGGTTCTACATTTTTTTCACCCGCAGTCTTATTTAAGAAAGAAGCGTAAGCATTTTCTGCTTTTACTCTACTTTCTTTATTTAGGGAACTCAACATTTCCCAAGCTGCTTTCCACTCATTTGATTTCGGATCTTTATTAAAAGAATCCTCATATCTCTGGTCTGACCAGTATTTATTCTCTGCGCCACGGACTGACTTTTCAAAGCCCTTGTGGAATCTTGTAACTATTTCATTATCGGCACTTGTACCTGTATAGCCAAAGTTTTTTCTGTACCTAGATAATAAATCTTCACCTTTTCCAGCTTTAACATTAGGGTTGATCTCTTTTTTCCACTCTGCATGCTGTTGTTTCATTGTTTTAACAAAAGCGGTGTTGATCCAATTTTTTAGATTGTTCTTGAACGATTTGGATCCCGCCAGTCCCGTTCCGAGTTTTGCTATTAGGTCTTTAGAGAGACCATTCGGATCGTTTGCAAATTTGTCATCTGTTCCTGTTTTCGGACCAATGAAGTGAATTAAATCTTCATCGCTCAATTCGTTCGCAGGGCTCTCAGAATTAGCTAGCTTTTGAAGAAATTGATAATAGCGACTTTTTTGATCATCTTTCTTCGTATAATCTCCAAGGTCTTTTTGAAAATCAGGAGTCAAAGTCTTCGGGACCCCAATAGGCAACTTGCCCCACTCTCTTTCCGTCAACACTTGCTCAATCAACTTGTTCAATTCTTTGCTCATTATAATTCCTCTAACAATTTCTTAATGTCTAAACCAGCGCAATCAATCTTTCGCTTGGTCAAATGATAGTGGCTTATAAAGCCTTCAAAGCGCCCTTCAGCGCATTTCTTGCTTACCTTGGTGTTCGTGTTGCCTGCACGATCTAGAGGCGTCTGAAGAGGGATTCCTGTGCATTTATGAACGGCTTTCATAAGCGCCTTTAAGGCTTCGATTTGCACGGGATAAAAGCCGGTATGTTCTGGTAGTTTCTTTCCGTGAACGTGCGCATCTGTTATAATTGGTCGAGGTCCGAAGTCTCGCTTTTCATACCAAGATTGGTACTTGGTGTAGTAAGCATTGCTTATCTCAACACCGAGAGAACGGTCGTTCCAAGTCTTTCCTCCAGCATGCCACGCGATGTCGTTCATATCCATAAATTGATATATGGTCCCGTCGTTGTCGATAGAGAAGTGAACGCTGATTCCCCGCTTAGAAAGCACCTTATAGCAAGATTCTGATGATAAGCATACGTCCCAGTGGCAAACGAAAAACTTTGGATCTCGCTTATGAGGAGACTTCTTCCAGCCTTTTCTTAACTTGAGTCCTCCTCCCTCAAAGAACAGCTTAACTTTGGGCCACTCGATAGGGAAATACTCGGAGTTATAAACAATAAAAGATTCTGTATTGTCTTTGTGTCCCATGGGAGCATGATCCTCCATAGATGCGACACGATGAGTATAAATTCGGCGATATGTCGTGGGGCCGCAGAGACCATCTGCTGTAATTCCGCATTCTTTTTGAAATTTTTCGACTGCTATGATCAGTTTTTCGCCGTGCTTGTCGCAGCCGAACCACTCAGGGGTCCAGCCAAGTTTCGCTGCCGAACCTTCGTTGTAAAAAATCTTATCCATCTTTATCCTCTTTCATTTGAGATACGGAATGAACATCATGTCCAATTTGTTCTTCCCAATCTGCCAGTTCTTTTTGTAATATTGCGATCTCAGCGTTGAGTCTTGCAATCTCTTGCAGTGCTCTTGCTGTATCTGCTGGAATGGTGTCGTCGGCACTATACATTTCTTGTTCCTGATCTCTAGTGAAGGGAGATTCATGTTCTTTCAAAAATTTATACCAATTTTCTGTTATTAATCGTTTGCTCATTTAAAATACCTCATCTGATAGACCTTTTTCTATCGCTTCGTTAGCAGATAAATATACATTTACCTTTCTATTAATTAGTGTCTGAATCTGTCTTTTTGTCATTGAAGTTTCATTTGATAGACACTGAATATAAGTGTCTTGTAAATTCTTCATTTGTTCCATTTCATTCTCCAATGAATGTAGTTCACCTATCGATCCTCCATTTACGGAATGGATCATGACTTGACAATGTTTTCCGAGTTTCCTTTTCCCTTTTGTTCCTGCTGCCAACAATAGCGTACCAGCAGACATAACTTTGCCGATTCCTATTGTCTCGATATCACAAAACTGTTTGCAAAAATTCATTACATCATAAACTGCAAACATTTCGTGGGCGGAGCCACCATAGGTTGAAATATAAAGTTTTATGTCTTCTGCTTTATTTGAATCGTCTGTTTTTTTATCTTGAGACAAGACCAGCAGTGCTGAGATCAAATCTGCCGCTTTTTCTTCACTAACTTCACCAACGAACATTATGCTTCTTTTTTCTGGACTGTTTTGTGCCTCTAAACTCTGAAGAAGTTCAACAACTGATGTTTGCTCTACTTCTTCAGTTTCTTCAACTTCTTCTTTTTTATCTTTCTTTTTACCTAAATATTCCATCGGAGCTCCTTTTGAGTTTTTTTTTAACAAAAAAGAGAGGGGATACCTCCCCTCTCCATTCTGTCATACATTTGGTATTGTATCAATTTATTTTGTTCGTCTTTTTCCTAATGCTTCTTGCAGTTGTTTTTCCGCTTTTTTTGCTCTCAACAAGCGCTTAGCAACTCGTCGAGCAACTTCAGAGACAATTTCTTTCTGATCGGGTACATACTCAACACCACTAAGTGCTTCCATGATTTCCTCTTCAGCGTCCATTTCTGGTTCAACATCCATTTCTAGTTCTGGTTGAGGCATTTCTTCCTCTTCAGCGTCCATTTCTGGTTCAACATCCATTTCAGAACCAGCGGCTGCATCTGCAATTGCCTGTAGAGCCGGTAACGCGTCAGCAATCTTAGCGACGTCATCGGCGCTTAGTTCAACATCAGAATCAACTTCTTCTCCAACGGCAGGTTCAATTTCTTCTTCATCCGCGACTGGAAGTTCATCTGCCCCTTCTAGTTCAGCTGCATCAGCTATTTCTAAATCGGCTTCTTCTTCGTTCATGACCTCTTCTTGTACGGTGTTCCCGTACATTTCATTGATCGGACTCAGATTAGCCAGTTTTGCAAAACGGCGAACTTGCGCCTCATTCAATAATTTTTTAGCCATGATTATAAATCTCCTTAAAGCATTTTTTTCATTATAAATAGATTTCAAAAAATAAAACAACAGTTTTAAATCAAATTTCTGGGTGTTCTTTTGCTATTAAATCAAATATGTCATCGATCTCTCCATCGCCTAAGCCAAAGTCTTTTAAAAGCTCTCCTGATTTATCTTGATCTTTCTTGATCTTTGTGCACTGGGCTTTGGACTGTTTACCGGTGGCTTCTTTGTAGTGCTCTATGAACATTTCCATCATTGGGTCCTTACCAACAACTGCCTCAACACATGCACGAAGAAACTCTGACTGTGTCAGACTGTGAAGTTGCATTCTTATTTTAAATTTTGCATGCAAATCATCCTTGGCGTAAAAAGTGAACTTCTTTGTGTCTTTTGCATATTTATTGGGCATGTTAAGTACCTCTGTTGTTACTAATTACTTGCTTAGCAGTGTTCCAACAGGTTGGGCAATATAATCTTACGATTTTTTTTTCCTCTTTAACAACAACGTTCCAAGACATGGCCATTTTCCTATTTCTTTTATCATACGGTGACTCGCAAGAAGAACATTTATTGGGTAATAGATCAAACATACCAATGGCATCCTCAAGGAATTTGGATTTCTTTTGCTTCTTTGTGTTTGCTCTTCGCTGGGCTCTGTTCATTTTATCCTCCGGAGGATCCAAAGCCACCTGTGCCTCTATTTGAGATACAGATGCCACTATTATAAAGAGTATCTGTCATGATTTTTCGCGCTCGGAAGTGTATAATTGGCACCATAACCACTTGTGCTATTTTAGTACCAGACTCGATAACCTGTGATGTGTTTCCGATGTTCAAAAGATTAACAAACAATTCTCCATTATATCCGGGATCCACCACACATGCCCCAACGATAAGTCGCCTTTTAGATGCAATAGAAGATCTGTTTTTTACCTCAAGCATAAACCCGTGTGGAATGCCAAACTTTAATCCCGTCTCCAGTATAGCAGATTCACCGGCGTTTATTCGGATACTGTCTCTTTCATCAGACGGGCAATAGAAAACATCCAAACCAGCGTCCGAGGGATTAGCTCGGACAGGTTCGAGTGCACTATCTCTTAATTTGAAATAGTCAATTAGCATCATTTATCTCCTTTCAAGTTTTCATAGATATCTATGAGTGCTTCGATATCAACATCATTCTTAAGTAGTCGATAAGCACGAACAGTCAAAGAAATATCTTCTTTTGTAAGCCAGCCGCTGTCGATGTATTCAGTCTTCAGTTCTCGCTTCTGTTCCTTGTACGGTTCCATAGCATCTTCCAAGGCTTTCATCGATTTGATGTAATCAGTCATGTGCTGTTCTTTGTTTTTAAATGCTGCTTCTTCATACTCCTCAACAATCGCAGCGGTGTTGTTGGTTACAAATTCAAATTTAGTCATTAGTTCCTCCTAGTTTTGACTTTATATAAATGCCGACAAGCGGCAGTGATGTTAACATCGCGAACAGAACATTCCATTCGCCATGGCAATTTATTAAGTGCTCCATTGTTCCTCCTAAAATTTAAAGTTTTTTAAACCGAACCACTCATTCAGTTCATAATTGATTTCTTGAATTGATAGAGCCTGTACGTAGGCTACATTATTATAATACTTTGAAAAATCTATCTTTCTCAGCGCTTCCTTAACATCATCCCTATCAATCTTTAGATACATCGTTGTGGTCTTTGCTTCGTATTCTTGGTTTGGATCCAGCTCCTTACATTGTCCGCAAGAGTGCCCAAAGACAATCATTTCAAAGTTTGCTCCTTTAATTTTGTCAGGTCTCTTCTGAATGTCTTTAGTAAAGAGTTCATCTTCCACCTTGACTATGTCGCTACCTACAACCTCATAAAAAATTCTATCACCAGTCTTTCTGTACACCGGTACCTCTTTCTTTTTCGGTTGCATTTTCTTAATCAACTTGTGGTCGGGTACCTTAATCGTCTTCCGTTTTTTCTTCTTTCTTTGCCAGATCTGAAATACTGTATTTAGAACATTTGCTTCTTTGGTTGTCCCATCAGAGAGATAGAAACAGTTCTTAGGCATCTCGATGTCAGAGATTAAATGAAAATTCTTATCGAGAGAATTATGCACTGTCCATTTTCTCCAAGACTTGGGAACAAGATAACAAATGTACTCACAATGTGATGTAGCATGTTCAAAGAATTGCTTTGCCAAAGAACTCGCCCTCCCAAAGGGAGGGTTCGTTATGGAGATTAAGTCTTTATGACTAGAAAAATCAGTTTTAAGGTAGTTGCCTTGCTTAACCAAATGATGTTTTGGTTCGATGTCATAAGAAATTATGCTGCTGGTTGATATACCAATACGCTGGAATCCTTTTATGAATTCACCTGTTCCTCCACAAGGCTCCAGTAAGGTCTTATCTTTTAAATCAATATGTTTTTGAACCTCGGCTATGCAAAGGTCTACCACTTCTTTGCTGGTATAGTATTGCTCTTTACCCGTTGTTCTAGTATTTGCATAAGATTGCTTGTTTTTGTGTCCTGCTTTAACATTGTTGCTCATTCAAAGCCTCCAGTTTTTTACATAGGTTAGATGTATCTACTTCCAGATACGGCCAATTTATTTTCTTTTTCTGTTCATTACCCTTGCCATCAGTCCACCTGTGGTTGTAGCTTTTGGTGTGCGGACCACATTCAGAAATCAGGTTGTCTGTCAAAATAGAAGTTTCCACAAAAATTATACGAATGTCTTCAAGGTTTGCTATGGATTTCATGCCACAAGTTTCAGTTAACATATAATAATCATCATGATAAGATGATTCAAAAACAATCTTCTTCATCGCCTCAAGGGTTTGATCGCTTTGCTTAAGCGCTGTTATTCCCCCGTTACTAGCAAAAAACTTAGAAGCACCTGTTCTGATTGGTTTCAAATTATTGAATTCACTGGTTGTGAAACCTTTTAGTTCAAGCGTCTTTTTACCCCAATAAAGATCAGGCTCAGAGTTACCCTGACCTCCAACTGTTATTTCTCCACTAGAGAGAATGGCTATGACTTTTTGAAACCAATAATGATTCACTCTTCCGTTGGTTATAATAGTGTCAACATACTTTTGCATTATTTCTAGACCAGTGACAAATTCGTTGTATTCCCGTATTGCTTCCATTGAAGCAGACTTCTTTAATTCTCCGATTGTAAAGATTTTATTAACAAAGTTTTTCATATTGTCCTCCTATGATTCTTTATTATGTTTATAATATAACTGGTTTTTGATCAGTTGTCAAGTAAATACACAAAATTTATTTTGCAGCAGAATGCATCATCGTTGGTTTACTGAACACTGCTCCTTTATCCAAAAAGAATATAGAACCCAACCCTTCTTCCGCCAAGCGTAACACGCCTGACTTAATGTTATTTCTGTCTTCTCCATGAAATACGACAGCAAAGCCAAAATTTCCATCATCCTTTTGGTGAACGTAAATAATCCCTTGATCTTCACCTTTTTTTCTGTTGGTGCTGGACACAGGGTCAAGGGTTGATTTCCCGTTTAAGTTTTGATAGTGGTCATTGTTTTCAACATACTCTCTGCAGATTGGATAAATTCTTCTTATGTATCCAGCGCTGTGATGTTTTAACTCGAAACCGCGACCATTCAATAAGCGAGAGTTTAGTTCAAGTTTTTCCTCTAAAGCCTTTTGGAGCTTCTCAATGTACTGTAGACAGGCAGCCTGAGTCGAGAAAGCTTGTGATTTAGACACGAATGCCCAATCATAACGTGCGTTGGTTCCGGTAGCACCTCTTCTGATTTCACGACCGGAAGGGCAAATACCTTGATCAATGTAATCATCAATCATATCACATAGTTTTGGGTGTGAATAAATTAATGGTGGTAGAGACTCAACAAATCTAATTCCACAAAATCTCCCTGCGGATTGTATTCTTGCCTCTGTTGGTGCTTTCATTTTTGTTTCTCTATCCCAAAAGAAAGCAAACTGATCACTATTTTTATTAAGTAAATCATCACCTTCTTTAATTGTACCATCAATAAAAATGTTTATCTTTTTATCTCTTGGGAGCCTGCCAAGTGCCATCTTCGTGAAATACTTCCTCAAGTCCCTTCTGCCGAATTTATCTCTGGTATTATTGAAAAAAAGATTGATTACGTCAATGTCTGATTCTTCATGGGCCCTGTAAAATTGCTCAGTGTCGATAGCATTTGAAAATTTAAGATTTGGGAATTCTCTCTCTATTGCTGCAAAAACTGTTTCATGTTGCAAAATACCGCTTCCGATTCTTGTTAACGAAATTGGTCTTGAAAACTGCCCATAGGATTCATCAGAGTTTAAAAAACTAGTCATAACCTTTACATATTGACCAAACCCATCCTTTGAGATTCCGTTGCGATTACAGATGTTTTTAGCAGGAAAAAGAAAGCCTTGGTCTTTGATCTCTGAAAGCCCTATGTATTTAGGGTGACTAGCCAAAGTAATTTCTTCAGAATAATTCTGCAGTTCCATTTGTCTTGCCATTGTATTAGCAAATCCAGTTGCAGAAATAGAAATTTCAAAAAGATTCATATCTTGTCTCTTTTTCATTGACTTATTATCATATGCATCATCATCAGAGGAAAGCCCCAGAACTTCTGCTATGAATTTGTTTCTTTGTGAACCTTTTCCAAACGCCTGATCGCTTTCGTCCCAGATAATAATCTTGGTGTCATCCTTTGGTGCGGTCTGAATTGTTCTACGTGCATCATTCTTGTCCTTTGCATTGGTGTTGTGCGAAACATAAAAGGACAAGCACCGGTTATCATAATATACCTCGATGTTGTTTCCGTAATTCTCAACTGTCACGCCTAAGATTCTTTGCTCCAATTCGATTAGAAACTCATTTATCTCTTGTCTAGTTTTGGTTTCCAAATCCTTACGGCCAGAACAACTGTAAATTGTTGATACAAAATCATTTGATGCCGCTTTAAATAGAGACCATACCGCTGTGAATACAGCTTTTGTTTTTCCTGCTTGCATTCTAGCCTTGACTCCATAAATTAATTTGTCACCTTGCCAATTGACATCAGTAAAGCATCGACAAGTATCGAGTATAGTCCTGTGCATTTGAAACCCAACCACTTCATTCCAAAAAACTTTGTTTTCTGGTTTGCTTAGTGTTTCTGCTGTTAATCGCAACAATTCTGTTCCGAATTCATTAATAATAAGTTCTTTTTCATCTAACATCGCCATAGTGTCCTCCTGTTTGTGTCTTATGTTTATATAATAACCTGTTTTTTATTGATTGTCAAGTTTTTTTTATCCAATCATCAGCCATTTTTTATCAACAGACCCATAGGTTGAGAACCCCCACGTTTCATTATATTTTGGAAACTTCAACACGTAAGGTTTGTTAAGGTAAATGATATCTCTTTGAGGATCCACCCCCCAGCAACGAAGCCTAATCACCACTGAGTTATTATCGATAACATCGATTGTGTGGAACCATTTGTTGTTTTTGGTCTTCTTGGTACTAATCTTGATTGGAATACACCAAGCTGTCCCGAGATCCGGGTCATATTCTGAGAGAGGGGGGACTTGATAGTTCTCTATAACTTGCGTTGCACGATCGGTCATTACCATATTAATTGGATAAATTCCAGTAAGAGTCTGGGTGTTCTGAATAGTTTCTGCTGTTGTGAATGAGCCTTCTTTACGATACTTCTCAATGTTTTCGCCTAATTTCTTCTTGTTCTTTGGCTTATCAACGACAACTGCGGACCAGAAGTGTTTGTCTCCAAAGAACCTATCATCCATTAAATCAGACATTGCCGAGGCTCGGGTGAGGGCGTCCAAAGACTTCTTATTTAGTTTCCTTGCTACCACCCCACCATCGAACAGAAGGTGTTCTACGGATGTAAACGGGCGTTTCTCGAGTATCTCATCGATTGCTGCATCTCCAAGACCCTTGATGGTAGTCAGCGGGGCGACAAGAGTTTTGAGCCCATCAGCCGTCCATCGCCTACCAGAAGTGTTGATATTTAAAGGCTTGATAGTATACCCCCAAGACTTGGCGATATTGATAGCCGCTTCTTTGCGAGACTCTGGTTCTTTATCTAAAAAAGCACAAGCCCACTCTGCATTGTAGTAAGTAGCCAACCACGCTGTCTGATAAGAGATTATCGAGTAAGCAACAGCATGAGATTTGTTGAACCCATAACCAGAGAAATATTCGAATTTCTGCCACATATCTTCAGCTGATCGTTTACTCATGCCCTTCTCAATACACCCTTCGACAAATTTGTGGAGGATTTCTTCCTTTTTTGCTTGCTTGGAAGCATCTAGTCCTTTCTTGGTTAACAGTTTACGCAACAAATTAGCATCATCTAAATTAATCCCTTTACCAAGCCGGTTCGCAAGAAGGGCGATTTGTTCTTGGAAAATCATAAAGCCGTTGGTTTCTTTTGTGATTTCTTCAACTATTGCATTGTCATATTTTACAGATAGAGGGTCCCTAACAGCCTTAACATATGCTTTGTCCACACCAGCAGACAAAGGGCCGGGACGATAAATAGAAGTAATCGCAGAGATATCAATAATCGACTGCGGTTGGGCTCTTTTTGCCAAGCTCTGAGCGCCTTTCTCTGTGAACTGAAAGATTCCCATCCACTTTCCCGCTTGGAAAATGTTTTTATAAACTTCTTTATCATTTAAATTAATTACATCCGGATGGAGATTTTCATCATAATATTTTTTAACGTCCTCGAAAGTTGGGGACTCAACGCCATGGTGGCGCTGGAGGATACTTTCAATGCAATCCTCCATCATACGAAGGGTGGCAAGGCCAAGAATATCAAATTTAATAAAACCCATTGGCTCTAGTTGCCGAACGTTCATTCCTTCAGACCAAGGAGTCTGTCGGACTCCCTTCGATGCGATGAGTGGCATGTATTTATCCAGTTCTTCACCGATGACCACACCTCCAGCATGCCGGGAAGTGGAACGAATCTGTCCCATCAACCCCTCAACGTGAGATTTGACCTTTGGATGCTTCAAGAAGAATGCTTGAAGTGTCTCTGAGAATTCACAGACCTCTTCAAATGTGGGCGTATAAATTCCCGCACGTATACCATGTTTTTTCTTTGCTAGAGGTGTTGCCTCCTTAAGCATTGTGTTGGTAACCTTATTAACTTCAGGAAAAGGAATGTCATAAAATTTTGAAATATCTTTTATAAGAGACTTCAACTGTAGCGTGTTAAAGTTAGAAATTGGAACAACCGTATTGGAGCCCCATTCTTCAATCAACAACTCTTTGAGCACCATAGGATCAGAGACATCGTAATCAATGTCAGGATAATCCGTTGCGTCCGCTCTGAGGAAACGAGAGAATAATAGACCATACTTAATTGGATCCACTTGTGTAATGCCCAGTGCAT
>Ga0098052_1001008_pt1 | contig 17749 bp, 22 predicted proteins | sample 15_taG_FD_81591 | JGI IMG/M metagenome (GOLD analysis project Ga0098052, IMG submission 81591) | Marine viral communities from the Subarctic Pacific Ocean - 15_ETSP_OMZ_AT15312 metaG | ecosystem: Environmental > Aquatic > Marine > Oceanic | place: Pacific Ocean | collected 2015-01-18
AAATTTTTTAGTTTATTTATTGGAAAATTTGTTAAATCAGAAGAATTAAGTATTTTTAAATAAGAGGTAATAGCACTTTTAGATTTTTGATCCATCCCTTCTGTTAAATTTATTGAATCATTTAAAATATCTACATTAGATGAAATAGTTTCTTGATTAAATGGTTGTAAATTTTTTCCATCATTTAAAATATTATACATTAGAATTACTAATCCTTCTTTTTGATCAGTATCTGTATCAAATGGGCTTGAACCTAAACCTTTTATACTTATTTTATATTTAACATCATTAATAGTAATATTAAATGCTGGACCTACATCTTCATTATTAAAATTAGTATCACCTATAGTATAATTTTTAGGTAAATTTTGAATAATTTTTTTACCAATTTCTCTTCTTTCTTTTCTATCTCTATCACCTATCCCTTTAACATAAAAAGAATAATTTTTTCCTCCACGTGTTTTTACAGTAGTGACATTATCTAAACCTGGTATTGATTGGATATCTTGTTTTAATTGTATAATATTATTAGGTAAATTAGGGGAGTCTTCTTCTGTTACTTCATTTAAATTTATAGGAAATTTTATTTCATTTAATATAGCCTCCAACAATAAAACATCCTGCTCATTATTCATGTCAGGATATCCTTTAGGAAATTTATATGAGTATTTTATAAAAAACTTATCTAAAACATCCATTTTATTTTAGTTTATTTTTTAAATATTGTATCCTACATACATTAAATCTACTCCTCCAATTGTAATAGGTCTGGGTTTATCACCGTCTTGGCCTACAAATTCACTATCTACATCCTCTGGGTATTTAAAAGACATTCCACCTGCCTCATCTTTAAGTGTAATAGAAGCATCACCCATACTATCTAAATTAACGTTATCAAAGGGAAAGTATTCGGTATTCATAGTTTTTTCTGCTACTTCTCTTTGGTTTTTCATTAAAAGATTTACAATTGAATTTGCATCTTCTTTTAATAGCTTATTTTCAGCTAAATATTTTTTTAAATTAAAGTTTTCCATTTTATTTTATTTTATTTTATTTTATTTTATTTTATACTTCTATGTCTGTTGTATCATCTACTGTTACATCAACCTCACCACCACCTTCATCTCCTCCACCTACATCACCTCCACCCATGTCAAAGTCATCTCCACCTTCTTCTTCACCTTCTACTTCAGGAGCTCCATATCTTAATATGCGAGCGATTGCTTCAGCTGCTTTTTGTTCATCAGGTAGGTTAAGTAAGTAGTATTTTTTTCCTTCAACTTGAGCTACCCAACTTCTTTCCATCCATATTAGATAGAATTCTTGATCGTTTTTTAAGTTAATTCTAAATGTAGTTGGACGTGGGGCTACCCAATCAATTGAAGCTAGAAATGAGTCGAAGTCAGATGTAAGAAGTGAAACTATAACTTCTTTTAACTCAGGGAATTTAGTTAATTCATCATACTCAACAGCTGCTATTTCAGATTTTTTTCTGTCTTGGATGACTTCAAAAGCTAAGCCTTTAATTTTTATTTTTAGCTCGTCTTTTGTCATTATTTTAATTTATAAGTGTAACCCGAAGAGTGTTTATTGAAGTCCTTTAGGGTTTTTAATTCAATTTCTTTACCATCTTTTACAGCATATACTTTAGCAGTTGGTTTTCCCATCCCATCCGAGCGTTTACCTTTTTCAATGTCTTTTACTTCAGCTTTGGCTCTTGATTTACTAACAGTTGATGTTCTTTCTTCCTTACCTTCTCTAAGTTTTTTAAGAATACGTTCTGCTAAAACTGATTCACTTAGATTTTTTAAATTCTTATCTATCCATATGTTTAAATATTCTTTAATTTTTTCACTGTCATATCCCCCTTTTACCCAATCTGTTCCTACTGATTTAAGAATGTCGTGGAATTTTCTTAGTTTTTTGATATCTGTTGCCAAATATAGACCATCTAGATCAAAACTTAATTTTCCTTCATTTACATTCCCTCTAAGTTTTTTAAATATATGTTCAGTTAATGAATCTTCAAATGGTGATTCTTTTACTGGTCCTTTAAGGGCAGTTTTTATCAATTCTGTGAGTTTAGTTTCAACTACTTTTTTAGCTGTGGCGGTTGCTATTGCATAGTCTTTGTCAGTAAGTTTGTCTTTACCACCTTTTTTCTTTTTCATAGACATAATAATGTCTTCTTTTTTATCTTTTTCGGGTTTGGTTAATTTCTTTTCCATAACTGACTCTTGAAGATACATTTCTAAGTCAGATTGAAGTCTTTCAATTTTACCATTTCTACCTAATCTTGGGTATTCTTTATCTAGATATGAGGAAATTTCAGGGTCATAAATCATTGAGGTAGCCATGTCATAAGTAAATTCTTCATTACCTTCTCCACCAGCATCTCTCATTGCTCCTTTAAGAATTCTTTCATATTGTCTTTTAGTAGTTGATCTTTGTCCTTTATTCCAAGTCGGTGTTGTTCTTTGCTTTCTTTTTTTCTTATGGAATTCACCACCCATTTTTAAGATTTTGTCACTAAAGAATATTTTACTTTTTCTCGAATCTCCAGTTAAATAATCTTGGGTGGAGGAGGGTTCAGTAGTAATTTGAACTCTATTTCCAGGATATTCTTCAATGTCTTTTATCATGTAAACCTCCCCATCTAAGGTAAAACTATCATATTGGTTATACTCTCTTTCTAAGTCAGTTCTAGCTTCATTAACTGCTTCTTGGTCATTATCTTTTTTAACTAAATTAATAGCTCTACCCATAGCCATAGCATCAGGATTTGGTCGATTAAATTTGGGATCAGTGTACTTCATGAGTTTCTTTTTGTCCCCTTTAAGCATACCTTTGTAAATACTATCATACTTAGACATTACTTTAGATGATTGATCAGGGGTTAAGCCTTCCTTTATAATAATGTCTTTAAGAAAAGCTTTGATAAGCTCTTTATCCATAGTATTTATTTTTTATCTTGTGCTATTGATGCTCTTTTATAATCACCAATAAGTTTTTTTATTTTTGTCGCAGCGCTTCTTGCTCGGCCATGAGCTGCTTTACTTGTTTTTGAATGCTCAGTTGAGAATTCAGTCCATAACTCGGCCATTTGCATATAAATTTCATTTGTGTCCATAACGTAATTATTTTTTAATTATCTTCTTCTTTTTCTACCTTCAGCTACAGCTCTAGTTTCTGTAGATTTAACAATGTGAGCTCTTGTAAAGTAAGTAATTGTATTACCAATTTGATCCATTAATTTTTCATCACCTAATTTTTCAGCTTCTTCTTGTGCTTTAGTCAAAAGACCTAATGTACCTGAAGTGTCAGCATCTTCACCAGCTAACTCAGAGTCAACTTCAATCTCGGATTCAGCAGATTCATCATCAATATCAATTTCTGAATCAATATCAATATTTACGTCTTCAGTGTCTTCAACATCAATGTCTTCTTCTTTGTCAACATCAACATCTTCTTCCTCTGCTTCTTTCAAGATAGAAATGATTTCGTTTTGAATGGCTTTTCTTAAAGCTACTTCCTTAACATCATCTTTTTTATCCTTTTTAAGTTTTTTTAGCTTCTTTTCATCTGCCTCAGCATCGGCATCTAAGGCATCAATATGATCTCTATCATCTCTGATAGCACCTTCTTCATGCTCTTGCTCCTCTTCATTTCCTTTTTTAGTTGCCTCAAATAAAGGATTGTTGTAAAGGTAGTTTCTTAAGTCAAATTCTTTTTGTTTCATTTTTTTTATTTTAAAAGTCAGTCATTTTTATATCTTCAATCCACTCTATTAGTTTATCTAACATTTCATGAGTTAGCATATTAGTATTTACATACATTTGTCCCTCTCTATAAAGACTATCTAATACTGCTTTTTTCTCATCATATAAAGCTGCAGCATCGGATTGCATGTCTATAAAATCTGGGGCTGGTTTACTTGTGTCAAATAGATTTTCATCTAATGGATCTAAACCTTTTTGTTGACGTTGAAAGGCATTGTATAACTTCATATCCTCTGGATTGTCAGGTATAGAGTCATCTCTTTCTAATGTGTCAATAGCTTTTTGTAGAAGTTGTTTGAAATTGGCACCTTCTATTCCTCTCCATTTTGATATATTAGCCTCTATAGTCATAAGAGCTTCTATAGCATCTTTTTTAGTCCAAAACTCATCGGAATTTATAGATTCTTCTATATATTGGTTTTTAAACCATTTGCGAGTATCAAAATTATCCATTTTGTGTAAATTTTATTATAAATATATTATTTTTATGGGAAAAGCGATAGGATTTAAATAAAATTTATTTTTTTAGTGACTCTAAGTATTTTATTCCTTCATCCATAGCTTCTTCCGCTCTTTCTTTATTAACTCCACCAACCCACTTTTCAACATCACCTGCTTCTGTTATGAAACCTTGATTTCCTTCATTCATTTTTTCATTAATAAACGCCTTATATTCTTTAATTAATTGGTCGATTTCTTTATTGTGGGTTTCTTTTATATGATCCTCCCATTTACCTTCTACTTTCAATTGAGTTTCAAATTTAGTAACACAATTCAAACACATTTTATGAGCCCTATAGTAATTAGGATCGAGTTGTTTATTCATTACTTTATTACATGAAGGGCAAAATAATGGAATTGATGCTTTCTTGAATTTATCTAATTTAGTAATGTTTTCTTTTATACCATCTTTAATAGTCCACCTTCTATTATTTTCAACCCAAGTGTCACCTTCTTTATGAAACTCTTCTTTTTTAGTATAACCTATACCTTGTCCTAATTTTTGATTAGATTTTCCTTTAACTAAGTTTCTTAGTCTTTCAACGTCTTTTTTTTGAAATTCTTTTTTTAAAATGTTGTCTTTCATTTTCCTTGTCCCCTATATTTTTTAACGTATAGTTTAGAAGATTTAGACCTGGAGGTTTTACTCTTTGAGTGAACTCCAGGCCTTCTCTTTTTTGATGTTTTGTTGTAACTGTGTAAATTAATACCTTTTGCCATTGTTACTTAATTTTAATTACTCTTTTTGTGGAATAATTGAATCAAGATAATTAAGGCGATTAAACCTACAAATCCACCTTCACCTAAAGATTTAATAATCTCCATGATGTTAGCTACTATATTTGTTCCAAATATGCCTTGACCAAAAATAACCTCAGCTAATATGCTTAAGGATACAAATGATAACATAATTGTGGTTAACCAACCTATTGTGGATGTAATTTTGTCCATTACTTCTTTCATGATATTTGTTTTTTATAGTTAATAATTAAGTTAATATAACTCTTTTAATAAACTATTTTTAACTTTTAAAAGCTAGTAACAACTCTCTTACTCCAATTCCTATAGCTATACCTGCGTAGAGAATGTTACCTGTCATAAATAATGCGACAGCACATCCACCAGCTAATGCAGCTCTGAACCAAGAGGAATTTATAATCATCTTTATATTTTCCATAATTTAGATTTTAGATTAAACTTATAATCCTAACTTCTTTAGCTCTTCAATTGTTGAGTTTGCTGAGGTATGTAGGATTCCTATACCTCCTTGAGCATTCCATAAATCAATGGTTGGCTCATAGTCGTCAATAAGTATGTGATTAGGTCCTGAGTAATTGGGTTTTTTATCTTTACTTGCAAGAATTAATTTAACTCCAGGAAGATTATTTCGAACCCATAGGCGTTTTCCTAATCTAGAGTCTTTTTCAATTGATGGAGCTGATAGAAGAGTTGGTTTGTATGGTTTAATGTAATTCCATAATTTTTTACCATCGGGCATCCAAGACATTCCAACCCAAAATCCAACACCTTCTTTTTTAATTATGTCCCAAAAGCCTTTCATTCCATGCTCTTTCCTATATTGGCTTGGAGTTAATCCACCAGATATTCCTTCAAATCGTTTGTGAAAGTCTACAAGCACTCCATCCATGTCACAATATATAACATAGGGTTGAGTTACTTCTTCATATAATTTTTTTAATTTAACCACAGTCACATTTAAATTTATGAATACTTTCTTGGGAAGCCAATCTTTCGCTTAGCTCTCCTTTTTTAAGTAAATTCCAAAAGTAATTAACAGCCCCTTTTCTTTCACCTTTAGCACTTTCAATAAATTCTTTGTATTTTTCTTCACCAAATTTTCTTAATTGGGAAAATATATCACTATGAAATGCCCAAAATCTCATTTCTTGAGTTGTCATTTCATTTAAACTCTTTGGTAAAACATCTATATCTGATGGATATCTATTATTTGTTTTATTAAATTTAATCATCCAAGGTAATTCTTTCCAATCATCAACCCCTTTAGGTGTTTCCGGGTCATAGTGTTTTCCTTTATATTCTACCCAAACGTGACCATAACCTTCATTTGATTCTTCAGTATGCATTAGTTTAGAATCAGGTAATAATTTTTGTAATTTATAAGCAAATATATCACAGAATCCTTTATTACATTCCTCTCCATCAAAATTATCCCAATTTTTATCTACTATATCTAATGCTTCTTTTTCAGTTTGGGATAATAAATCTTCATAATCTACAGCTTCATTTATAGTTTCAGCAAGGGGATTTGATATTTTATCTACTGATATAATATAATCTTTTATATTATCTATACCCTCATTTTCATTTTTAAAAGATATTCTTTCTTCTTGCTCATCATACTCTCCAGTTTGATTAAAAAAATCTCTTACTACTGACTCTGGTTCATCTTCAAGCCAATCATATTCCCAATTGTCTTTATAATTCCATCCTGGAAGGTAGGCAAAAGGTTTTATTTTATATTTATTTGAAAGTTTATCTCCATCAATTGTTATTCTATAATCTGTTTTAACATCAAATGTACTTCCTTTTTTATGGAAATTTTTATTTCTAGTGAAAGATACAAAATATAATTCATTACCTAAATAATATTCTTTAGAAGATTTAATACTATTAGAGCCAAGTATACCTTTTAACCCATCAGCTGATGTATAATGATATAAATTACCAACTTGTTTTCCTTCAGTTATAGTTTCAGTCCACTTTCTAAATGTTAAATTACCATCAGTGTAAGCTTCTTTTTCTATTTGAGTTAGATGATCATCTTCTCTTGTGTCTGTTGTAGTTATATTACCTAATCTGTCTTCTAAATTTTGGATGTGATGAATCATTTCATGCGCGAATGAACGCATAACATCTTTAGGATGGCGATTTAGTGTGTATAATACTATTTCTTGTTTATTTGGGTCGTAAAACGCTGTTTTACCCATGAGATCGTTGGCGTTCTCATCATCATCATTAACATATGTAGTTTTAGGTAGAGGCTCAACATTCATACCATTGTCTACCATATATTTTGTTAGTGAGTCTACATGAGGTGTGAAGTCAAAAGTTTGACCAGCTATTTCATTTATAGTGTGAATTAAACCAAATGGATCACTAAACATTTCATCAATTTTATTTAATACATGAATATAATTCTTTATTTTTTCTTCATTTAAAGTTTGATCTGTTGGTAAAATTTCAAAGTTGTATTTTTTACCTAATTTTATTAAGGAAGCAGTAAGAGCACTTGTCCCAGGGAAAGGTAATAGTTGAATAGTAGTTAAAATTGCTATTTTACCTAAGTCAAGTGATTGGCCTTTCATGAATTTTTTATCTTCAGGGGTTGGTTCATATTTTTTAAATAAAATTTTATAAATCAAATTTATCAATTTCCCTGTTTCTTTACCTTCTCTTTTAGTTACTTCTTTTAATTTAGAAATAAAGTTTTTTAATTTGTCTTTTATCTTTACTTCATTAAGAGGTGAGATAAGGATTTGATAAATTTCCTCTTTTTCATCATCAGACAGTTGAGAAGGAAGAGTTGTTTTAAACATTTCAGGGTCAGCATTTAAATACTTTCTTGATAGAGTTCCACTTACACCTGCTGGGGTTGAAACCATTGTTGGAATAACATTGTCACTGTATCTTTTAATGAATTCTGATCTTTGATCTACATCTTTTAAGTCATCTTCATCATTTTCTCTTGCTCCTATAAAAATATAAACTTTATCTCCAGGATGTTCTCTTAAGTAGTCTTTATAGAAACTAAGAGGAGAAGTAACAGGTATAATTTCACTTTCAATGGGAATGAATTTTTGATATTTTTTCCATACCTCAACTGCTTCATTTTGAGTAACACCATCTCTAACACCTCGTCCAACTAGTATTTTTATATGATTAACTTCTGGGGTTTGTTGTAGGCCTTGTAAAACAACTTCTAAATGACCTTTTGTAGGAGGTTTAAATCCACCTCCAAATAAGGCTATAGTTTTTTTAGGGTTATCTAAAAAACCTTCTACTAAAAAATTACTTAATCCATTCATTTTAAAAAGTTTGATATTTTTTCTTGGGCTTCTTCTTTAGTAACTGAGGATTTAATTATATTTTGAAGATTATCAGAGTTAAGCAAATCTTGAATTTCTTTATTTAATTCTTCTTTTTTAGCTCTTGCTTTAATAATTTCTTTTTCTGTTTTTGGTTTTGTGTTCTTTGGCTTAAATGGATCTAAGTACTTAGTAACTATTTGCTCTAAGTCAGTCATAGCTTCTCCTGTGTTAGCCACAGATATAAAATTATTACCAAACATATCTTGATAAGGTTTAAAGTTTTTTGTCACTGAATTCCATGTTCTTAATACTATGGCCGGTTGTAAACTTCTGTCTTTGCCTCCTGATTTTTCAAATCTATCTTGATTTTGTCTTAATGAACGCTCTAAGTCAGTGTAAACATAAAGCATAAAAACATCATAACCTGCTTGCTCTAACTCAGTTTTTAATTTTTGAGTTTGTTTTTGTGAAGCTGCCGTACCATCTAAAATAAATGACTCTTTATTTGCAATAGCATTTGGTAGTAAATTAGTTTTAAAGTCTTTAGTGGCTGCGGCCATTGCCTTAGCAGCTGTACTTCTTTCCTCAGGCCCATGAGACTTTAAATCTAAAGATACATTTGCTTTTTTTAGTAAATCTATAAAAGTATTATCAATATTAAAAGTTTTTAAACCTCCTAAATTTAATCCTTTTAAGATATACCCCTTCCCGGCTCCGGGGGCTCCAGCGAGAATTAAGGCTTTAGGTTTGCCTTGAATTTCGGTTAATAATCCAACTAATGAAATCATTTAATTTTATTATAAATATGAGGAAATGCTATGAATTAATTTTCTTTAATATTTCAATTGCTTCCTCCTTAGTAACCCAACCATCTCCGTCTAAATTAATTATATCACCAATGTAATACATAAAATCCCAACATCTAAGATCTTTTAATTTCCATTTTTTCATCTATCTATGAGTATTTCTTTATTATTAAAAGAGCTTCATCTAAAGCATCTCTTTTAGCTTTCGCTGTTATGTTCCAATAATTTGTATTTCTTACAAAATCTATTTTGTGGTTATAGTTGTGTGCAAGAGTGTCTATTTCAGTTTTGATACTCTCTATAATATCCTCTAAATTCATATACTAGCCATTTTCCATTTACATTATAAATATAACATTCTTTTACTTGGAAGCCAAAGATCTACACGCCGAGGTTCTAAATTCTGTAAAAATAGGAGCATGTTTAGGATTTTCTAGATTGAATAGTTTTTGAACAGTTTTAAATATGTCTAAATTTTCTTCTTGGGTTCGTTTTGACTCATACATTTCCCATCCTTTACCTGTCATTTTTTCTTTATTGAATTTTCTTTTACTTGACTTAAGCCATAAAATACCCCGTCTGTCTATTTTTTGTTCAAAACATTCTTCATAACATTTGGAGTAAACTGCTGTTTGTAAATCATAAGTAGTTTGTAGGTGGTTTGAAGTTTTAAAGTCTATAATCCATAATTCACCATCAATTTCACAAACTAAATCACAAGTACCTGCTACTTTTAATTCATCTGAAAATAAATGTACTTCTGCTTCTAATAAAGTAGGATTGTATGTTTCCCACCATTCAACAAATCTTAAAAACATTTGCCATACATCAGGATGATATAGAGGATTGTTTGTTGGTGATAGAAAATTTAATTCTTTACCATTTAAATAATCTTCAATCATTTCATGAACTTGTGTGCCTTGCTCAGATGCTCTTTTAACAATATACTCAGCAGAGTATCCTACTTTTTTAAGCCAATCTTCGAAAAATTTACCTTTGGGATAATAATTTAATACATAAGTTATTGAGGGGTAATACTCACCATTTCTTTTATAATATCTAGAGTCAGGCATAGTTATTTGCTGTGCATCATCTGATATTTTTAGAATTCTATTGTATTTTTTCTTTATTATTTCTTTTTTCATATTAATGAAATTTTTCTTTCCATTAAATCATACTCTGTTAATGGATTGGTATTTTGAATTAGTTTAGTAAAATATGAAAATCCTATTTCACTTGGATCTTTTCCTTCTAATTCAACAAGGTATACTTTTTTACCTTGATTCATAAGATACTCACAATGTTGTAAAGCTTGTCTCATAGCATCTGTGTCTAGGGCTATGTAAATTTTTTCAACTTCTGAGGTAATTATTTTTTTAAGTAGTGTTTTTTGTAAATTTTTTCCCAATAAAGGTATTGCATTTCTTTTTATAGCTAAAGCATCAAATGCCCCTTCACATAAAATTAAGGGTGAAGACCAATTTATAAACAATTCAAAAGCTATTATGTCCCTCGAGCAATCTGGGTTTCTATATTTAATAAAGGCATCTTTTTCAAATGATCTTGAAATAAAGTAATTTAATTCTCCATTTTCATCATATGAAGGAATTATAACCATATTTTTATATTTGCCAAAATTGCAATAGCCTATGTTATATTTTATTATATCCTCATTAGTTATATTTCTACTTTTAAGATATGAGTATGCTTTTTTAGCTGTAATATCATTATTGTTTATTATAGTTTTAAATTCTTTAGGTAATTTAATTTTTTCCTCAACTATAATATCTTCTACTTTAAAGTCAGTTTTAACTAACTTTCCTAATTCTTGAAATTTTTCAGGTTGGGCCTTTAATTTTTTAAATAAATAATAAAGTTTTTTTCCTTTAGTATTACAAACCCAACAATTCCAAGGGTTTATACCTTCTTTATTTTCAGTAAAATTAATTTCTAATTTAGGTTTATGATGGTTACAGAAGGGACAATGGTATGCTTGATTACCTTTTGATGTTCGTTTACTTACACCTAATACAGAGTCAACTAAGTTAACTAATAACTCATTTATCATGAATTATAATATAGTATCTTATTTTGGGGGCTCAAAGTCTTTTGTAAAAAATTTACCTAATATGTTATCATTGAAAAATTCATCAGGTTTTTCTAAAACTTGATAAATAAATTGATACTTAACTTCATAGTAAGTTAGTAGTTTTTTAGTTGGGGCTAGCTTAATTATAGTTCTTTGGAAATTTTCTCTTGGTTCTTTTTTAAATACTTCTTGTAGAGGTTTATTTGAACCCCAATAATCTTTCCAATTTGACTCTTTAACATCTATTTTATATTTAGGTTTTCTTCCAGGTTGGCCTTCATACAAAGCTAAGTCTTTTTTAGTTAGTTTTTTCTTAGTAAAATGTCTAAGGAATTTCTTACCTATGTAGGATTTACCTGATGGGATGTGTTCTATTTTATAAATAAACCCAAATGTATCATCAGGTAATTGAGAAGTGTTTGTTATTTCTTCTTTATTATATAGCCAATTCATTAATTTATTCTTTTATAATATACCAATTACTTCTTTTTTTAGTATATGTCTTTTCAATAATTTCAGTACGTTTATATTTTTTTTTATTCTCTATATTTTTTATTCTTCTTCCACAAATTAATAAACAACCTTTTGGTAATTTATCCCATATTTTATGGCATGTTATTTTAGGTATACCTTCATTAGAAAAATAAACTATAGTTGCATCAGATAAATCTACATCAAGAAAATTTTTATTTATAAAAGATACCTTATCTGTATTTGAAGTTTTTAAATGTTTAATAGATGTATTAAATCTTTCTTTATGTAATTCAATACCAACAACTTTTTTTACATTAGTTTTACAAGCTATTTTTATTGCTAATTTTCCTTCCCCTGACCCTAAATCATAAAATACATCTGATTTCGTTAGATTAGATTTAAATATTTTAATAAGTTTATCTGAACCTTCATTGGTTATTTCTCCATATACACTGCCTGGAAAGACTTGTTCCATTATTCTCTTATTAAGAACTTGATATCAGTAACTAATATATCATCTCCACTAGAAGACTCTACCCAAGGTTCAAAGAAATCCCCATTATTTACTAATATACCATAAACTAAAGTAACAGACCCCCCAATATCATCTAAATCAGGAAGTTCAATTCCACTAGCTGTGATTTCAGCTGCGGAAGATGTGGATGTTCCTTTTGCTATATAAAAAGTATAATCATCTGTTCCTTTATCTTGTTTTAAAAATGATAATGTAATATGAAATGAAACATATATTTGTTTTGTTCCAGTGTATGTTATTTTTCCTGTAGAAGTATCTAAAGTAAATCTAACACTTGCTTGATCAACAGCTGCTACATTTAAATCAATTATAGTAGGTGTATTAGATGATAATGTTGTATCTTGAGTATTTCCTGTTACTGTATATATTATACCTGAAGTAGAATTTAAAATACCTTGATTAGCAAATACATCATAATTATAAGTAGCAGTTTGAGAATAATCAGGTAGATCTTGAACATTAGTAGGATAAAATACAGACCCAGTTGTTAAGTTAATGTCTATAAAAGCGTTAGAAGATATAGTTCCAAATCTTGTAAGAGAACCTGTAGATATTCTGATTCCATCTTGTTGAACTTGAGGATGGATTATACATCCATTTATATTTACAGCCCCAAATCCTTCTCCTTCACTCCCAGTATCTGTAAGTTCAATCATAGGTGCTGTTGAGTATCCTGAAGGGGTTGGATTTGAAGTCTCATCATACCAACGGAGAAATTCACAAGATGTTATTTCTGTTTTAGAGGTATCTTTAAATCTTACACCTATTGTAGGAGCTTGAATGTAAAAGAATAATGTATTACTAAAATCAATTAAATCATATCCCTTAAAATCTGCTACGTTACCACAATTTCTAAATTGAGAGTTGACTACTTCAAATACCTTATCTCTACCTTGATTAAAACTACCTGAAGTGTAGTTTGAACCACTTATTAGTAATGAACTAGTATTAGTAGCACTAAGTTTAAGGTCTCTTATAGTAAAATCACTGTTTTCAACTGTTAAAAATGTTGATGAGCTTGTATAAGTAAGAGTATCTAAATTTCTATCTAATCCTATTAGACTTATACCTGAGCCAGATGCAAATAATGTATCAGACATATTAACATTACCTCTTACAATATAAGTAGTATTTTCTTCTAATGTAATTTGAGTTCCTACTGGGGTTGGAAATGAACTAGAATTTTCAACTTCAACTACCTTAGTATTATTAAGTTGAGATATTATTGGGGAAGTAACAGTTATAGGGCTATTGCCTACTAAATGTGAAAATGAACCTGTAATTCCATATACAGTACCACTTGAACTTACATTACTTGATGCTGTTATAGGATTAATGAATGTATAATTTCCTTTTGTTAGAGTTGGTGTGGTTGTACTACCTAATAAAATTGATCCTCCTCCAATGTCTATAAATGTTACTCCATCTACTTTATATTGATTGGAGTAAAGAATACCACTTGAACTTATGTCTCCAGAGGCTGTAAAAGCACCTACTAAATTTGTTTTACCTGTTATATTTACACTATTACCTATAATAGTTGTATTATTTGATCCTGATAATTTGGCTTCATCTCCTGTTAAAGTAGCTGTATCAGCTGGGGAGTTTATTGTTATATTTTCATTTACTGTTAAATCAAATACTTCACTAATTGTAGCTGAAGATCCATTATCTAAAACTTCTTGGAAATTATTTAAAGAGTATGAAGATGTATTAGCAGTTAAAGCATATGAAGCAGTAGTAACATATGAAGCAGTAGTAGCATATGAAGCAGTAGTAGCATATGAAGCAGTAGTAACATATGAAGCAGTAGTAACATATGAAGCAGTAGTAGCATATGAAGCAGTAGTAGCATATGAAGATGATGGTATTGTACCATCAAATGAGCCTGAAAATGAGCCTGAAAATGAGCCTGAAAATGAGCCTGAAAATGAGCCACTAACAGGACCATCAACATTTAATGAGCCTGAAATGGTTATATCATAAGCATCTGTTCCTGTTAAAGCATCTACTGATTGCGTAACATGCCATGCTTCAATAGTATTTGTTGTTGTTATTCCGGTTTTGGATAATGTTTTTGCCATGCTTATAAATATTATAGGTCTAAGTTAACTAATATAGTTGTGTCAGTAGTATTTGAGGATTGTAGGGGTTGAGCTAATTTACCAACAGCTACTAATTGGTTAGCGTTATTATATAAACCTACTGTAGTAATGTAGGATTCAAAATATGATCCAGTTGCAAAATCATAAACTTCACCCGAGAGGGAAGAGGAAATTATTGAAGGGTTTAGGGAAAAGTTGAATTCATTTTCTCTTAAAGTACATTTATATTGTGATTCATATATTGTAGTTGTACTTTGAAATGAGCAAGTTACATTATTTGAAGTAATAACATCATCTAATTCTATAGCCCCAGCACCGGAGTAAACTCCAGTACCATATAAAGCTGTTCCATAAACACTACCTACTATTGAGGTTCCAAATGAAGTTAAAATTATAATACCATGTTGGTAAACTATGTCTCCTACTTTAGCTCCATCTTTAAATAAATTTCCATTTTCATCATCAGTAATTAACCCATTAAGGGACCCACTGTAAGTATATGAAAATGTTCCGGGTTTAATGAATTCACCAAATAGATTTGAAGGAATGGAAATAACTCCTATCCTATCATTAGAAGCAGTAGGAAATAATCTATTAGCATCTAAAGTATCAGGTAAATAATTATAATACATTGGTTGTTTAGTTCCACCTTCTCCTGTTATTGTTCCATCTTCATTAAATGAAGCTGTATAAATTGGAGAACCATCCTGGTTAAGTAAGTAATTTGAGTAGTAAAGTTGTTTTATTGACTCATATACTAATTCTTGATTTTGTGTTGTGAATTCCCCTGTTGGGTTTGAACCAGAAATAAATAGGGTTGATTGAATATTTTTACCAAAATATCTATCTATACCAACATTTGAGGATGTAAGAGCACTAGCTCCTGTGAAAGTAAAAGTTTTATTTACTTTAAATGGAGTTATAACTACATCTGATGTTATAAATGGTTTGAAAATGCTCATTCATTTGTTTAAAAATCTAATTTGACTCTAACTAATGATTCTTTTGTAAAGTCTTTAAGTAGTGGTCTTGATAGTTTAGCTACTGCTACTAATTCATTGGCATCATTATACATTCCAACTGTTGTAACATAAACCTGAGGATTATTTATAAATGAATCATAAATTACTTCTCCAGTTGATCCTGATATAAATGATGGATTAGCTGAGTAGTTAAATTCTGCATTTCTTGATCTAACAAATACATAATCAGAAGTTATTGTTTCCTCAGCATTTAAAGTAAATCCTAATGAACTTGTAGCTCCTAATACTAAGGCATTATATAGAGTTGCCTGATTAGTTCCATTTGTTAAATTAGCTGCTCTATCAGTTTCAACATGAATTGACTGAGATATAGCATCTGGGTTTAGGATAATTGTTGCTATGTCTGGTAGAAATAAACCATATGAACCTGATCCTGCTACATATCCTGTTGTAGAGTAAGCACTACCATTTGAACCCGATACAATTTGAAATACTCTTGTTGTACCTAAAAATGTTTGAGTAGTAACATCATTTGAATTATCAGTTAATTGAATTAAACCATTCGATCCTGATAAACTTAAATTAAAGGTTCCAGGGAATAATTTTTCTTTATATCTAGCTCTGTCAGGTGAAATAACCCAAAAATTACTTCCAGTTATTTGATTTGTTCCATCCCCAAAGGTAAATGAAGCATTTTCATCTTCTAAAATTAATGACCTATATTGACCATAAATTGTTGATGAAGGTGTTCTGTCTGTAATTGCATTATTATAATATTCACTTCCTGATCCTAAAATATCAGCGTAAGCAATGTCAAATTGAACTACAGTAGAGGCATTCGTTGAAGCTGTTTGATAAACACTTAAATAATAATTTCCTGATGAACCTGCGGCTTGAACTGAGGAAGTAAAGTACTCAGTTAGAGTTGGTGCTCCGGTTGACCATGCTACTGATTGTACTGCATCTGCGCTTACTACAAAGTCTTCAGCGTCTAATCTTTTAAATCCCATTTTTTATTTTTTATGATACTTTAGTTATTGTTACAGGAATTGTTATTCTAGCTCCACTATCTAACCCAACAAATGTAATTGTTGTATTTAATTGAGTGTTAGAACCAAATAATGTATTTACTGTTGTTGCTCTTAAGTTAATTTGTGATCCAATTACTGTTGAGGAAACATTTGTTCCTAATGTTGTAGTTGAAGTTGTATTTTGATCAGTAGCTGCGGTTGACTGAATTCCTACACCATTAAATGTAGCCATTGTTCTGACATCAGCTATTGTTGCAGTGTAGCCTGAAGTTTCAAATGACGTAGTATTACCTAAGTAATTTAAAGTTTGAGGTGTTATTGCAAGTGAAGCTCCTTGTTGTAGAGTAATTGCAGAGTAACCTAAGTCTAATACTGGTAGTTTAGCTGTTCCTCTAGGTAGAGTAGCTATTTTATACTTCATTATTTGTGACTCATCAGGAAATGCCTCTAATAAGGGCATATTATCAATTGCTTGACCATAAAAAGCTGAGCCTGATGGATGAGTTGGATTGTATAAAGTATAATCTATTTCATCATCTGCTAATGCAAATTGTGTGATTCGAAAGGAACCATCATTTTGAGCTAGTAACTCTCTACCTTTTTTAGTTAAGATAGCATCTACTGTTATTACTTGGTTATTTAAATATCCCATTTGTTATTTTGTTATAAATATAATGTATTAATAAATATTTACGGAAGCAAGTTCCTTTCCGTAAGATCGGTTATAAATGTGTCTACGTCTTTATCTAAGTCAGATGAAATAAACTCAGGTGATACAATATAAGGCCCATCTGAACCTAAAGGCTTATCACCTTTAAATATAATTGAGCTAGCTTCATCAACATATCTTCTAACTAAGAATTGATTTACATTTAAAAGTGTATCATCAGGGTTAACTCTACCATCTAAGTAAATCATTAAAGATTGACTGGTTGTTGTGAAAGGTAGTAATCCTAATTCAACTTTTTCAATCATAAAGGTTTTAGATTCTTGTCCCATAAATCTAAATTCATCACCTGGGATGAATCCTAAATCAGTTGTAATAGGTATAAATCCAGAGTCTACACTTGAGGATTGTTGTAGGTTAGGGGTACCATAGGCGGAAACAAATGCTGAAGCCGTAACATAAACACCCTGATATGATGATGTATAAGCATCAGGGACTTTATTGAATAGTCCTTCTGTTGAAATTGTAGATGTTGGGGTTGGGGATTGTAAGATCCAAAAATTATTTCTACTCCCCTCATAAGGGCCATAGGTTTGGAATTGAGATATTACAAATTTCCTCCAAGTTGTGGGGTCTGTGAATTCTAATTTTACAACATATTCATGGCCTGAAGTTAAATCTAATGGGTTTATACTAATAGTATCGGATA
>Ga0098052_1001015_pt1 | contig 17692 bp, 5 predicted proteins | sample 15_taG_FD_81591 | JGI IMG/M metagenome (GOLD analysis project Ga0098052, IMG submission 81591) | Marine viral communities from the Subarctic Pacific Ocean - 15_ETSP_OMZ_AT15312 metaG | ecosystem: Environmental > Aquatic > Marine > Oceanic | place: Pacific Ocean | collected 2015-01-18
CAGTCGGTCGCTGCGCTGGCCAACCTCTGGGCGAATTAATAGAACAATTTCCAGATGTTACATATTTTATGGGATTGAGTTCTACCGAAACTCTAGTTAAGCCCGGTGTTTCTAGTAAAACTGATAGGTTTCTTTTGGATAACGCTGCCGGTTATAACAACCATGAGGCACCGGGTGCATATAGAATTAAACATTTTATTATGGGAGAAGGCACCGGAGATTACATTCCGGTGTTTACAGGAGAACTTACTCCCCGCGCATTAAGTCTTTTTAATAGTCTTGTTAATTTTCCTTGGGATGGCGGGTGGGGTGGTAGATGGCAAGAGATAAAAGAAAAATTGGAATCGACTGATTTTCTCGAAGGGCAGGAAGAAGTCATTCAATTCATTGCAGATTTGGGATTTGAACCAAAAGAAGGCGATGAGGATAGATCAGACACAACCAAAAGAGTAGTCATGTACAGATATCCTTCTGTCGAAGACTATTATAACATATTTAAAAAGTATGGTATTAGAAGAATCTTTACAGACACAGAAAATCATTTAGATGATAGAGAGAAAAACAGACTCCTCTTAAATCCAAATTCTGTTGTGTGGGACTATAGATTAATAGATCCAGAATATCTACAGGGCGGTGGTTATTTGCCGCAAGATCCATCAATTGGTAATGGTTTAATTGAGACATATTTAACTAGCACGGATTATAATTCTCTTTTTGGTTTTGCTTTGGGCACAAATAGCAGCACAGCCCCGCCTGATGCGCCGGGGAATGTCGATTGTGACGAATTCGGCAATGCTTTCCACTGGTTCAGCAAAAATGATCCGATGTATATTCCATATGTTTCTACATCAAAGTACGGACTCATTGGCGATTTATGTGGTGGAGAAGAAGAAGGATCATTCTTGCCCAACGGCGAGGGCGGCGACTTGAACCAGACCATATTGCATATTCAATCGTTGACACGCAATGCATTAAAAACAGACAAAGAGATTAATTTCCTACCCCTACTTCATTTTTCATATAATCAGTTTGATAAATTACTTAATTACCAGATCTATGATAACGAGACTTCCCTACATGAGGAAGCCACTGTGTTTGATATGAGAGAAATGAGATTTATAATTCCTCCCGCTCCAACTTGGGATTGGACAGATAGAGACGAAAACGACGTTGAGATAGACGACGAGTGGTATGTTTACTCCACACACTATAACGAATTATTGCCTTGGCGGGCATACAATACAAGTACTTATTTTAATAGCGAAACCCCGTATAGTTGGACTCCGGTAGGGTAAATTTCGTTATAAATAAATAAGAGACATACCAAAGGACTATTGAATAATGGCAGTAAATAATAACAATTTTAGCATATCAGATGTAAGTATAAGCAATACTTTCGAATCGTGGCGAGTAAAGACCAACGACGAAATAATTGATAAATTAAACTTACTGAAACTGTATGATGTGCAAATAACGTCTGCTACTGGTGGAGGTATTACTACTGATGTTGCTGTTGCTGGTGGTAAATTAAACATTGCGTTGAACCCCATAATACAAAAGGGTGTTACGTTCCTCAATGTTGATGTTGGGTTTTCTGGCGGCATTAATATTAGTAGCAACATTTTAAACCTAAACAGAAATGCCACACCAGCAGAGTCTATGTCAACAATTGCGGGTTTTGTCATTGGATCATCAACAGGTGGTTTTACAGCAGATGGTGGATATGCGGAAGCAGGACAGACATTCTCGTTAAATGGTTTCACCGGTCCCTACTGGCTAAACCAAAACAATTTCTGGTTTACTGAACAAAATTTGCGATTTGATTCTTGGACAGGAACACAATTCAAATTTGGTTCGAGTGGATCTAACAACCTTTTAGATATATGCGGTCCTGGTCAGGGATATACAACAGACGCTGGTATGTCGTATGCAGCGGGTGGTGTTGAAAAAGGAATTAGAGAAAATTCAATAAGAGTATATAACTACAAGCGCGATCCCGTGATGTCTATTCTCGACGATGGTACTATGGAAATTAATAGTGGTGTCAACAGAAAGAGAATCACACAAGACAATCACGGTCTTACATTCGGACATGTTGTTCGGTTTGATGGTACAAATTATGTAAAAGCATTTGCGGGTGCAACTACTGGCGATGGAAGCGACTATGATCCTAAGAATGCAGAAGTAGTTGGTATAGTTTCTAGAATTATGGGTCTAACTTATGGCGGCGGCGCACACGGAAATACCTTCGACGTAACATTTAATGGAGAAGTCAGAGGAGATTTCTCGAATGTAGTAGGTGGATCCCAGTTGACTGCTGGTTGTATATATTATCTGTCAACAACTGGAGAAGGTTTACTCACAAACCAACCGCCAGCCAGTGTTGGTTTGTCGTATGATAAAGTCGTTAACAGACCTGTTCTTTATGCTCTTGGTGTGACTTCCGGTTTGATTTTGCCCTATAGGGGGCAACTCATAAAACCAGATAGTGCAACCATTGCAACATATACGGCAACTGGTGGTGTCTTGGGAACAGCAGACATTTATCACACTTCAAGAATTGCGATTACAAATACTCATGGATTTACTTCCGGTAATATAATTTCACAAGTTCCAGTGAATGTGGACTCTACCGGTTACACGCTTGCAAGTACAACGGCAGTAGAGAGTACTGATCTTGCAAGATCTGTAATTGGTATCGCTACCACAGAGGATACTGCTGCAAATACAATAAACCTTGTTACATCTGGTTTGATAACCGGACATGACAATATCAGTTTTTCTGCAACAGTTGGAAATTTCAGTCCTGGACCTCATATATTGGGTGGCTCATCAAGAGGTGGATTGAGTGCAGACAATGAAAATTATGGTGACGGCTACTACAAACCAATATGCACAATTATTGATTCTGCAACTGCCGTTGTACATATAGGCGGTGTTCAAGCCGCTAGACCAGAAAATGGCGGTGGAAATGCTGCTGCTTCGAACACAAGTTTTGGTGGTGGTGGGGGCGGTCTAAATCACTTAATAAACGGTGGTTTCTATTATTGGAGAAGAGGACTTGCTACGAGTTCTGCACATACCGGTACTGCCGATGCTTACTTTGCAGATAGATGGAAGAGATCTGCTGGTTTTGGTGCTGGTGGTTTAGGACAATATACCCCAGCAGGGGGAGGCACCGGAGCGACCTACGACTTCTCAATTCAAAGACAAACATTCAGTTCGGGTCAAAGCAATGTACCAGGAACTCCAAAATATTACGCAGACATCAAGGGAACATTTGCGACTGGAGCAACAGGATCAACCTATGGTTACTACTCTAGGGTTGAGCAGAGAATTGAAGGTTCTGATATATTTGCAGATAGTAGTGGTGGCAGGGTAATGACCCTATCGTTATACAACAAGAGTACTGTTGCAGGTGGTACAGTTGGTGTATCGTTTATCAGATGCCCAGATGGTTCGACAGAAACGAAAACTAACATTGGTGAAATTTCTCCGACCACTTCGTGGAAACGGTATGTTAATAGTTTTGTTGCCCCAACCGGTGCAACGTCAACAAGTGCAAATGCATATTCAGCAATTGCATTATACACAACCGATATGGATAGGTATGGTGCCGGAAATACTGGACATGCGGGAACCTTATCGCTTGCTCAAGTAAAATTAGAAGAGGGTAGTGGTTCGTTCTCTTATCCAGAAATAGATAAACAACAAGAATTGTTTAAGTGCGAGAGATATTACCAGACGAGTTATGCCGTTGATAAGTATCCTGCTTCTAATACTATGGTAAACACAATAACGCCGAATATGAGTTCCGTAGATTTCATGACTCCTCCCAATGGACGATATGTGTATCGGTTCCCAGTAAAGATGAGAGCAACACCAACCGTGAATGTTTGGTCGCCATCAGGACAAACAGCAGGAGCATTCAACAAAACAGCAAAACGAGATTTAAGAAATGCTGCTGGTGGTAGCGGGCTGTTAGGCGGCAGAAGAGCGTCCAAACCAAACAAGACAGCATTAATAAGCAGTAATGTGGAACTGGGAGTAGAAATACATATTGTTACGGGGTTTGCTCCGTTAGATGTAATCTCTTTCCATTATGAAGCAAATAGCGAATTGTAGGAGTAGTAATAAATGGTTTGTAATACAAACAGTTCGATTCAATCTAAAATTAATGTAATTGGTTCCGTTAGTGGCGCACAATTAACCTTTGAATTTACTCAAGCATCGCATGGGTTTAAGGTCGGTGATGTCATTCGTTATGATGATGCATATGCCGGATTCACTCTTGCGCAGGCAGATACATCAGAACATTCAGAAGTAACTGGGGTTGTTCGTGAAATTTCTGGGGATCATATTTTTCTTACTACCGAAGGTGTTATTCCAATAGATGGATTCACCTTTGCCAGAAGTGCAGATAGAAGTACTTCTGTTTCTGGATATACTGCAAGCACATATTTCTTAAGTGGACAAACTGCTGGTTTGTTGGATACTGCTCCTCCCAAGCAAGGCGGTTATGTTGTAAAGCCAACCGTTGTAAACATGGGCGCAATTGGTGGTAGACAATATGGTATGATTAAAAATTATGTGGGAAATCAGATAGGCGGAAATGCAAGTGCTAGTGTTCATGGTATATCCCCTGTTGGTTCAATTGTTCCCTTCATAGGTTATGAAAACAGAGTACCAGCAGGGTTCACAACTTGTGCCGGTGGCTTTATTAGTCCAAGCAAATATCCTGCATATAATAATCACATAGGCGGTAAATTTGGTTATAAAATTAGAATTGGTATAACAGGTGATACGCCGTATAAGCGTTGGCAATTTATGACTGCTTTAAACGACAGTATTGTGGGTCATGGGGGCGATGTCGCTGGCAGTGATACCGCTGGTAGACCAAGATTCAGACAAGAATTCCCGGGAACCAGACAGGGGAATGGAGTAACATCTGGAAATCCTTCTCCATTGGGCGATGATGTATTTGTTATTCAAGGAGATGTTGTTGAAGTATCCGTGCCAGGAGATCAACCGAATGAAAATGCAACTTCTGGTGGCGGTCCATACTATATTGATGTTGAAATAACACAAGACAATCAGGTGGATCTCCCAAGAATATTGTGGGCAGAAAAATACGGAAACGAAACATACATAACCACACCAGAGGCAACATTTGGTAGACAGAATCTAGGTACTCTTACCCCGAATGATTCTTACAAAATACGATCATCTTTCATGGCAAATTACAACATGGAAGAAGCAACGGACACATTCGATGGGACAGATTCTACGGGTTTTGGTGCTTTAAGCCGAACAAAAATATTCAGACAAGACAATACCGGCAGTCATGGCCTTGATACTTCTGGTGGATTGAGACATGATGAAAGTGTTTATAATAGTTACACACAAGAATCTCCAGGACATGCAAACGCATATAAGAGACTACACGGTAACGCCGCAGAAACTTCCACACCAAGAAATTTAAACACCAGCCGGGAAGGCATCTCTCGCGGTGCATATATAAATCCCTATTATGGTGAGAGCCAAGTCGGGCCCGGGGCCGCGAACCAGTCTCTTAACTCAGTAGTCAATTATGATTCGCATTCTCCCGCCAATGAACGGGAAATAGTTTCTTATATTTCTGCTACTATAGGTGCGCCTCTTCCTTACTTCACCGCAAATCCAAGCGAAGATTATACCGCTAATGTCCGTACATATATTATTACAAATAATGTATCATACGACGATCTGAATAAAAGAGTTGGCGGAGTAAATGAAAATACTACTAACTCGACCTATGAAGAGTACGAGGATTTCTTTGAAATTGCACAAACTGGTACTGATAATTTGGCATGGGTGCCTTCCCCCGATGGTAAAGGGGGTAACGAGGGTTTCGGAGCAAATAAAACCGTTCAAATAAATGCTCTGTTGCTGAATACTACAAATGCAGGCGGCACAGATGACGACGGCACCGGCAATAAGATTGATTTCATCTCTATTACTGGAGTTAGAGTACCCGATCTTAGAGACAGGTATCTCAAAGGAAAAGCAGAACCTGCTGAATTTTATGGCAGCACGACAGTTGATACAGACGAACTAGAAAAAGACGCATATGCGGTAATGAATGATTATAGTGGGGGCGTTGGTCTGCGCGGGGGAACCAACCGAACGCATTCCCAGAAACTTCTTTCTGCTTCGCATGTTGCTTCTCCTGCAACACATACGCAGGAAGAGCATTTAATGAATTGGCACGAAACAGGAATTAGATCATTCGATCTCAGCGACGACGGATACGATAATAGCAATTCCTGGTATGATTTCTGGGCTAAATCATCAACTCCGGGGGAGCAACAGGGCGACTGGTCGTGGGCACCGATATTTCGTTTCCGTGAATGGTGGAATTGGAATTCATATGATGACGACGGCGGTGCATTGAAACGAGCAGCGGGAATGAATGTCACCGCCCGAAGCACCGGGTATAATAGAATATTTGGCGACGATGGTTTATATAATATGTCTGGATTCTATCAGTGGGGTTGTGATGCCGACGGTAATCATTGTAAGAATATTATTCTTCCCTTTAATAGAGATCGTTACCACAGAGTTGATACTCCGGGCATTGTTACAGACACTGTATCAACACCGCAAGTTCTCAGATCTGATAATGGCACACCACACGACGATGGCGGGGCGTATGATGGTATACATTCAAAAGATGACCTGAAAAACCACAAGGACTATCAGGTAATCGACAGGGATGCTCAATACGAAGATGGCACATTTTTTGGTATAGGAGTGGGCGCATATAATCCAGTAATGTCTATAGACCCACTGTTTATCAAAGCGTTTGATGGAGTTCCTTGGGGCGACTATCCCGATCAAGATCCCGTCGATGGCAAGGGGTTCTTCGGAAAAGACTTTGAAACATTTGCGTATATCACAAACGAACCAAAATACATGACGGTAAATTGGTTGGTAAGAATTGAAGATGATACTTCGGTTGCCTTGGTTGATGATACAACATTCAGGAAGTTAAATTGTGATGGTATAAACGATGACGGAAGTTTGATCTCTGCTCAAAGTTTGTCGCCTCTTAATCTAACTAACTTACCAACAAGCGATCCAGAAGTTGTTGGTGCAGTCTGGAGTGATAGTCTTACACTCAAAGTGTCAGCAGGATAATAAGCAATGGTAGTATACAGTTCCCATCAATTTCCATTAGGGGACAGGGGCCCGTCAGGTCCAGTTGGTCCCACTGGTGCAACAGGTAATGCAGGACCAACTGGTCCCACTGGTCCCACTGGACCAACTGGACCGACTGGTGCTTCTATTACAGGGGAAACTGGTTCCAACGGCATATTTGGTATAACTCTAATCAATGTTGCTGGCACAACACACATATTTACAAGATTTGATACGGGTGTTACTTATGACGGCGGCACCTTTAATGGTCCCGTTGGAACATCTTATGTTCAAGTCACAAATTCCTATCACATAGGAACAGAAGGGTTTAGTCTTGCCTATGGTCATACAAGTGGAACACCAACGGGAATCAATACTGGTAATGAAGCAATAAAACTAAAAACCTTTCAGGGATTTGGTGATGTAACCATTAAAGCATCAGACGACAACAACGAAGTAGAATTTTCGTTTACAACCTTTAATGGGTTCTTAGCAACAGGCGGCGCAACTGGAGAACTTTGTGTTTATTCAGCAACAAACGAAATATCTGGTGCAACAGGAACCAAGTATGATACGAATACACAGACCGTTGGCGCATCAATACGTTCATACCACGAAGTCGCGTATTCGTTAGGTACGGCAGATATGACTGGTGGTGTCGATGAGGATACTATGATATACGCATTTGATACAAGTCCGGGTAGCAGATTGTCGCATTCGGCTTTGGGTAAAACGGCAAGCACAGAGAAAAGTTGGGGCAATGTTTGGATAGTAGATCCCAACAGAGTAAAGAGAGAAATAAAAGGTTCCGAATTAACAGATGACCAAAAACCGTTTGTTCGGTTTGTAGACAATTCGGCAACAGGATCAGTAGGTCTAAGTTTTGATGAAAAATTTGGAAAAAATAGTTCTCTTGGATTTACTTTAAAGATTGTAGATGGTTACTCCAAAGGAATAAGAAGCGGTGCAAGTTTTGCTAATGCGTCAGAAATATGGCCAAGAAATTGGATTTTTCCGTACAATATTAAACCTCATATAACTAGTAATGAAGACTATATTCATTTTGTAACTAACGGTAGGAAGAATGGAAATGGTGAATTGTTATGGTATGGTATATTTGTTCAGACTCCCGACAATACAGGTACAATGCCATTCTAGTTAGATGAGGTTTAAATGCAGCATTATTCGGTATATAGTACAGTAGGACCGACAGGTGATATAGGAACAGCGGGCCCTGGTGGTACTGCTGGTTCTACTGGTTCAACTGGACCTACTGGAAATGATGGACCGATAGGACCGACTGGTCTTGGTGTTACTGCAATCGAAGGAACCGGTGATGCCACTAGTGACGGTGGACAAACACTAAGTATAACGGTACAAACAGAAACGATATATGGTCTTAGCGATATCAACTACGAATTTCATGTAGGAAGAACTCCTGCTGCTGGTTCCTCTGGTTCAATTTATAATGAAAATTTAGGGACCGGTGTTCCTTTTGTTAAGGGGTCTTCCTTTGACAGCATTACATTTAGATCCTTAACTTTTTCGAATGACTATACAGTAACTGCAACAGGAAAAGATCTTCTTGTTAGTAGTGATTTGTCTGGAGGAACTTCTTCTGTTATTGCTGGACGCGCTGGTTCTCTTCTCTTTTTATTAGGCGGCTCTACAGGCGACGGTGGCACCGGAACCACTTTTGCAAGAGGAGCAACATTTACATATTTTGACACGGGAACTTCGTACGATGGTGAAAGCATATCGGCAACATTTAAAAATGTTACTAATATAATAAGAGGCAGAACTTTTGGTTCGGGCACCTTTCCCCAATTCAAAGTATCCGAATCAAATATAGCATACATTGACAGCAAAGAATTACTTAACAGACAAATTACATCATTGATAACGGGGATACCCGGAAAAGGTAATACCTTCGCTTCATATGATTATGGCAATGCCTTTTATATGACTTTTATAGTTGACACCACGCGAGAAACTACCATTGGTGAAGATGTATTTGGTAATCCTGTGGGAATTACATTTGATGTTCCATCTTCGTTTACTGGTGGGTGGACCAGTGGTACTGAATTTGAACGACAAACCATTCATACTGTAAATTGTATGAGTGTGGATGCGGGCACATCTTGGTTTTGTTTCGAACCAAATAAATCATTTGATGAAACTTATTTTGATGATTATGGATTAGGATCTTGTTGTTATTCGGTTTACGAACCCGGTGACCCAAGTGGATTTACTTCAGGAAACCAACCCGGAGAAATAGAGGGTAGATGGGTTCCATATTGCAGAGATTACACCACAAAAACTGGTTGCGATTCTTTGAGTGGAACTTTTTCAGGAAGTAAAACATGTTCGGAGACATTGTGCGGCAGGGATAAGTCGGACCTGATTGGGGCATGTTGCACTAATGACATATGTGTAGAAACCACAAACGATGGTAATTGTGAGAGGTATGGAGGAACTTTTTATGTCGGTTATGATTGCGATAAAATTCCTTGCGTTCCTTTATGTTCAACTCTAGAAGCAGTTGGAGCGTGTTGCACAGAAATAGGAACATGTGTGGATAATGTATATGAAGATTTCTGTGATTCTATAGGTGGTTATTATTCAGGTAATGGAACCGCTTGTGAAAATATAGACTGTTGCGAATATACTGCCAATGGTGCTTGTTGTATTGGTTCGGCATGTTTTACTATAACTGCCCCCAACTGTCAAACAATGGGCGGTATATTTTATGGTATTGGTACTCAGTGTAGTGGCAGTCCGTTTGATAATGATGTTAAGTGTTGTGAAGAAAGTCCAAACGAACCCTTGGGTGCATGTTGTTGTTCCGCAGAAGGCGAGCCGGTTGTATGTGCCGATAATGTATTACAGTCTGTATGCTGGGAGCAGGGGGGAGTTTGTGAATTTTATCCAAACACAACATGTGAAGAATCTGGTTGTGATGGCCCGATACCCCCGGGGGGATTGCCACAATGTGACTGCACAGGGACAGAGGACGAAGAAGATAACCCACCAAGATGGGGAATAGTTGCGATTGATGCTACGCCACAAAATCGTGGACCGTATCTCCCATCCACAGACCATGCCTATAACAGTTCTTATTCTGGTTTTTCAACTAGAAATAATGGTTTCGCTAACACATATTTACAACACCAATGTTCTGGCGATGATTCTTACCTTTGTCCTGGTGAATTATATAACGGGTCAGTATGCGATTTACAGACAATGTGTACAACTTGTAATGCAGGTGTGTTGGAACCAGAACCTTGGTATTGTAATTCTTTAGATGGTAATGGTGTTAACCATGAAACTATGTTCTGGTTAGCCGCAATGCAATGGGAAGAAACAGGGATGGCCTGGTATGTTCCTTCCAAGGATGAGTTGGCGTTTCTTGTTGGACAAAGAAAAATATGGGGCAGAGGATTTACGAACTTATTCGACTTTGATGAGGCGGATGAAAGTAATGTGGTTGCTTTATCCTCTAGTCGCTGGACAAATACATCAGGGGAAAATGAATTATACTGGTTTGCACAAACACTAGCAGGAAATAATTGGGGAGAAGTTATAAGTATTTCTTCAGATAATTATGATCCATTTAATGAACCACATTCTAATATACGAAATATACTTTTTAGGAGAATACTGGTAGGTCTTCCTGAGTGGGAAGATAAATGGAATGTCGGGGCGCACGCAAACACTCTTCCTGGTGGCGCATTCCCCGATGGAAGCACCGAAGGAACATGGCTCGGCGTTTATGAACCAAATTGCTCTGTTGGTTGGGGAAGAAATATATATTGGCCAAATCAAGATGGTGAAAATATTGATGGCGATCCGTATTACTATTGTGTAGATCCTCTTGAAAAGGGTAGATGTTGTTATCCATGTGGGAATGATGACCCATGTTGCGAACATTCTACGGAATATGCTTGTTGGCACGGTACAGGAAATCGTATTTGGTCTAACCCAGGAATGGTATGCAATCAGAATGATGGAATCGAAGTATGCTCTTCTTGGCCACCCAATACTAATGGAGCATGTTGCGACGAAGATATGCAAACTTGTTGGGACACCACTAGTTATAATTGTTCAGACACGTTTTATCCGTTGGAGAGTTGTGTTGATTCCCCATGCCCGTTTGACCAAACAGATACATGGGCATGTTGTCATTGTAAGGGAACCACTCCTGATTGCACAGAAGTTCCCACTCAACAAGATTGTGATATTATTGGCGGCATATTCCACGAAAATACTTTATGTGCCGATTATGATTGTTCGTTTAATCATAATTGCGACATTAACCCACCAGTTATTGGTCGGTGTTGCTATCTTGATGTGGATGACAACTGTTCTAGGTGTGTAAACGTACCCTACGATGTATGTACTAACGCATTTAATGGTTCGTGGAACGACACAACAACATGCGAAGAAACTGCGTGTTCTATTCTAGAACCAAATTGTATTTCTTGTCCTACTTGCGGTCCTTGTTGTCTCTGTACATATCATGCAGAAATAGATCAATACATATCAACCTGTTACAATAATGTTCCAGAAGATACCTGTATGTTAATTGGTGGTACTCCTCACGCAGAAGAGACATGTAATAATGTAAATTGTACAGATCCATGCACGGTTCCGCCTGAATATACAGGAACATGTTGCTATGAACTAGAGGAAATTCCCCATTGCAACGAAAATGTCACTGCTTCGTGGTGCAACAGTCAAAATGGAACGTGGAGCGTTGATGTTCAATCATGTGTTGACAGAAATTGCGAATACACTGGTTCATACTCTTGTTGTACAGTAAACGCAAATGGTGATAATGTATGTGTGGATGATGTTCCTCCGTCGCTGTGTTGGCCCGGCGTACCATCTCCTGATCCTTGTTCTGTTAGACAGGCTTCTGGCGGCGATTGTCAGCCAACTATGAATCCCTATGGTTCTTGTTGCACTTCTCAAGATACAGCATATGGTGTGTATCATACATGCACACCCATTGTAACTGAGGAAGAATGTCAGGCGGCTTCCGGTGTTTGGAGTATAGATGATTGTGCTATCAGAACTGATTGTAATAATGAAATAATACTAAGTTGCTGTCTAAATGACGAATGTATTGATATAGATCCTTGGACCTGTGTGTCTCTCGGAGGTAGTCCAGATGAAACATTAACATGCCAAGAGAGAATAGACAACGGTGAAGTTGGCTGTGGAGCGGTGTTACCAACAGTGGGTTCTTGTTGTTTTGATATAGAAAATAATTATTGTAATCCAGAAGGACCATATTGTATAGATGGAGTTACAGATTTACACTGTGAGAGTATGGGTTTCCCAGTTCCGGGAGCGTTTGACCCAGAATATACTTGTGCTGAAAGAGCATTGTTTAACCCAAATATCTGTGGATTGGATTTGCCAACATATTCGTGTGGTGCTTGCTGTAGATGTTCTGAAGGTGTGTTTAGGTGTGATAATATTCCTGAGTTTGTCTGTGATATTATGGATGGAATTTTTCATGGCGATGAAATATATTGCAACAGCACATGTTCTGTAGGTGAAGTGTGTGATAGTAACACCACATATGGAAGATGTTGTATTGATTATGAATGTACCTTTACTACAGAGTTTGATTGTCTTGAGGATGGTGGCGAATGGACTGCTTCTGCGCCATGCATGTACGGAGAAGATTGTGGCGATCCTGATGACGAGAAGACCTGTGTTTATTGTACATATGAGAATTCTCGGCATGGACAGTTACCATCTACAGCGTATGCCAACTCATCCGATCATTGCAAATTAATAGCACAATTCAATGGGGGATCTGTATATAGTTTCCACTATGATGCTAATGGAATTGATGAAGAAAGTGAGATTCGCACAACTCCATGTGTTGGTTATTGTTTTGCACAAATACCCGGCACGGATGAAAAAATACTTCCATCTGAGAACCCAACCCTCCCGCCTCTAACGGCACCATTTACCTTAGACTGGTTTGATATTGTTAAAAGAAGCGGTACTCAACATGTAAATTCGTATGGTTTCCTTTATAGGAAGGGAGAAAATTGGTCGTCGGATAAAACAGATTGGTCATTTGATTATATTGGTGTTCCTGTTTTGGGTCTAGAATCTAAATTGGACACGACAGCCATGACTGCCCTTGGAGCAGTATTGTCTTCAAAGATTACAAGGCCTCCTCCCAATGGACGACCCGCTCCTGATAATTTGGCTGGCGATGGCACACCAGAGAGTAGACATATACTTGATGGATCTGGAGTTGACAAACCAGATTGGATTGGCGATACCTATAAACTGAATGAGAGTTCTACATGTCCGTGCCATGATGATTTTTGGAGATGTGATATTCCCAGAGTATTCTGGGATCCCAGTGACGATACTCCGTATGAGGAAAATGATGAATGTTGTCAGCAAAAACTGTACGAATGGACCGCAAAAAACCCAGGACCATATCATAACGATTTTGGAGATTATGATAATTGTCCCCATGGCGGCGGCATATTCGGTCCAGACTGTCCAGACGCTGGATATTATTTATCGGGCTTAACGGGTTATGCTTGGGGAGAGTGGGACATGGACGGCAACCCCAGTCGTTGCATATTTAATGCTGAGTTTGACGATATAGATGTTCCTGCTTACCACGGTCAAATATTGGGTTGTATCGGTATACCCAATCAAGACAATGATGTGTTTTTTATGGTCGATGATGCCGATATGGTAATGGAAATGCCGCCGGATGGGCCCAATGGACCGGGCTTTGCTGGGTGGACCGGTGATGATGGTGAGCCAAATTATGCATGGCCAGCAAATAAGTGTGTTGTTGGTTGCGAACCACAAAGATATGATTCGTCATGTGTTGTTTCTAAGAACTCACATTATCCAATACCGTTTGTGGTTTATTCTACAAATAGCGATTATGATCCCTACATAAACGAAAAAACACAAGTGTATCGTTGGGATGGTCCCGACGCGAATGCGCTCGATAATCGTTATTATACAGTGTGCAATCCGACACAATTGTGTAATTGGGGGGGAGCCTGCCCCGCCCCAACTGTAAACTGTAGCGGAAACAATTTTGTGGATGGGATGGAGGGGTGTAATGATCTTGGCTCGGGCCCGTGGACCGGGCTGGATTGCGGGGAGGGTTTCTTCGGTTTTGTTTATGAAACTTACAGCGTACAAGATAGAATAGTACTTTTGAAAATGACATTAGAGCAGGTAGAAGAAATGTTCGGCGGCAATATCGATTGGGCTGTTATGAGCGACGAACTGCGGCTGAATTACAGGGGTGGCGATCCATCAGGATATCGTTGTGATGGGGAACACGAAGATTGCGACACCATCATGTATGGGTATGAGGATACAGATAGTAACGAAGGCGACATGATTAATTCTACTGAAATTTTAGTTGATGGATTAAACGCGTTGCTTATGACTAATCAGACACTGACTGTTGAAGATAATGTTTATTATGACAGCGGTTGCTGCGGCACTGCGCGACCATCATCGGACCCGTTTCATGATCCGAATGCGGAGTATACTCCGTATGGCCCACATGGGTTCCAAGATTGTTTCGAAATAGAATACTATGATAATCCCAACCTTCCAAACGGCGACCCTTGGCCTATGTTTACTGTTGCAATTGGAATTCCCGATTGCGCTGGAGGACATGGCACCGCGTTCGTCATATCCATACATGGTGGTGTTCTTCCCCCAACAGACATTCCGTGCGTTGAATGTGACGTATTAGACTGGGTTCCCACAATCGCCCCAATACATTGTTGTATGGAAGTAGAATGCGACTCAGTGGGTTGTTCTGTAGGGTCCGAGCAGCCGGACACTGGGGCAAGCATATGGATCCCCCCAACAGGTATCCAACCACAACAACAACCAGGATCACATCACAGAACACCATCCGAAATAAATAATAACAGGGACAAATATGTTGGGGGTGGTGATAAATGAGTGTTCATTATTCAACTTATATTACTGCCGGTCCAACGGGCCAGATTGGTATTGCGGGGTCGGTTGGACCAACAGGACCAACTGGACCTACCGGTTCAGGAATATCAGGCCCAATTGGTCCAACCGGAATAGGAGTATCTTTTGCAGATGGTACTGCCGATACTTCTTTGTATATTCAACTAACCGATGGTCTTGAGATTCAGTACGATAATGTGTCTGTTAGAGGAAATCCTTCTACTGTAGGCACTGTTGCAATACAAAATAACGGAACCGGTGTAAGTATTGTCAAGGGGGTAAGTGGTGGCGAAGTTTCATTCAGAACACTTAGATTTTCTAATGACTATACAATTACTAGACACGCAAATGATATTGCTGCATCAATAGATACATCAGGTGGAACCGCATCTGTCGTTGCAGGTCTTAAAAATGAATTAACTTATATGAGTGGAGTTACACTGGCATCCGGTGCAACTTTTACTCACTATGGGACTGGTGGTAGTATAGCAGAACGCCAGTCTATATCAGCAACACTTAAAGATTATACTAATATAGTAAAGGGAGCAACCGGTCAACGAGTTGTGGATGGATATCCGTATACTCTTGTTCCTTCGTCTAGAACTAGTTTGAACGATGCAAATATAATTTTAATAGATCAGGATAAATTTAAACTTGACGAGAGCGGCAATTTAACATGGAAAACTTTTTATAATGGACCGACTTTTAATTCTGAATATATTGGTTCTGGGTTTGGTACGGGACCAACATATTCAAATGCTCTTTATGCCACATTTGTAATAAAAACCCCAAATCATGATATGACTGATACGGATAAAACTGGAATATCATTTGGATATATTGAGGGTAGTAAATTCGGTTCTGATAAACTTAAAAAAGATTCATACAATTTATTAAATTGCATATCAGTAAACAACGGAATAACATGGGATTGTTTTCAGCCGGGGGCTGGTTACACCCATGCCTATAGTGATTTACACAGTCCAGGAACTTGTTGCTATGAAGGACAGTGTTATGAATACATGTCCCTAGAGGGCTGTTCGAATATAGGCGGCACATACAAAAAAGATACTGTGTGTGACGGTGTTATATGTGGGTTGGAGATTATGGGGGCATGCTGTACAAATGATATATGTTTGCAAACAACACAAGGAGAATGTGAAAAGTTTAGTGGAACTTGGTTCTCTGAACAAGAATGTTCAATGGTTCCTTGTGTGCCTGTCTGTAGTGAGATAGGAATTGGTGCGTGTTGTTTTCCGTTTGGACAATGTAATGATCGTCTTTCTAAAGAATATTGTGAATTATTTAATGGCACATATCAGGGAGATGGAACACATTGTTGGGATATAGATTGTTGTGAAGAAACTCTCCAAAAAGGTGGATGCTGTGTTGGTTCTCAATGTATGTTTGTTTCTGCACACGACTGCTACGGGTTGGGTGGAATATACTATGGAGCAGATACATCTTGTCAAGATGTAGATTGTTGTGATGTTACTAACATAGCAGGGATGTGTTGTTGTTCAGATGGAACTTGTATAGATAATGTTTCTTTAGAATATTGCGACTCACCATCGTGTACTTGGACAGAAGGTGCTGACTGTTTAGTCGATTGTGAGGATTATTTGCCAGATGCAACTGATTGTGAGCGAGGTATGATTATTATTGATTTTGAAATTGCATCGGCTTGGATTGACAATGATTTACAAACCAATACATATTTTCCAACTATGGAAGAGGGAACAACAGAAATACCATATCTAATCACTGAAGATCTTTCAGGCATTAATAATATACAGATTAGGGGCATAGAGTTTGTTGGTGTTGAATACTTCAGTTTTGGTGGACCCTTAGAAAATATTGAAATAAAAATAAAGGGTGTTAATGAGTCTGGTGCGGAAAGCGTTGTAACTATTTACGATGAAACAAATGGAATAATTACTCCATTGAATTATGAAATAGACTATACAGGCCAAAATTTCTATGCGGATTCAGATTTCCAGATCGTGGTGTATGCTAATAGTGTTGATGTAATATCCGGGATAGCACAGCATGGTATATTCAACGAAGGGAAATTATTAATATATGTTAATTGTGTGGGTGATGGTGTGGGTGATGGTGGAGGAGCCTGTTGTATTGGTGAAACTTGTGAATATCTTAGCGTTGATGATTGTGCTAGCCTTGGAGGAGTATGGAAGGGTGAAGGAGTGTTGTGTGAAGATGAGGTTTGCCAAGACGATGGCGTCGAGGCACCTAATTGATAATGTATATAAATACAATAGGGATAGATTATAGGGATTCCGAATGCCATATTATTCAACAATAACTAATGCAACAGGACCAACAGGACCGATTGGACCACAAGGTTCACAGGGCCCGTCTGGTTGCGCAACAGGCGCAACAGGCACAACGGGTGCAACAGGACCGCAAGGATCTGCCGCTGGTTATGTTATAAGTTTCTGGGATGACGGCGACCAAAAATATAAATTGAAAGATTCTCTTACCGGAACCA
>Ga0098052_1001018_pt1 | contig 17679 bp, 18 predicted proteins | sample 15_taG_FD_81591 | JGI IMG/M metagenome (GOLD analysis project Ga0098052, IMG submission 81591) | Marine viral communities from the Subarctic Pacific Ocean - 15_ETSP_OMZ_AT15312 metaG | ecosystem: Environmental > Aquatic > Marine > Oceanic | place: Pacific Ocean | collected 2015-01-18
ACGTTCATGATGCGACCCAGCGTTTCCTTACCGACCGGTACGGAAATCGCGGCACCTGTGTTGGTTACGTCCAAGCCACGTTTCAAGCCCTCGGTGGAGCCCATGGCAATGGCGCGTACTACGCCGTCGCCCAGCTGCTGCTGGACTTCGAGGATGGTCTCAACGTTGGAGACCTTCAGCGCGTCGTAGACCTTGGGCACAGAGTCCCGCGGAAACTCTACGTCAATCACCGCGCCGATGATTTGTACGATACGTCCGCTCATCTTGGTTCCTCTCAAAAACCTGCAAATGAAACCTGTCTGCCGGGAGCCACCTAAGCGATGGCAGGCTCCCTAGGCGTTATACGGCTGAAGCGCCGCCGACGATCTCGGAAATTTCCTGGGTGATGGCGGCCTGACGGGCCTTGTTATAAACCATCTCCAGATCGTCGATCAGGTTGCCCGCGTTATCAGTGGCACTCTTCATAGCGATCATTCGGGCGGCCTGTTCGCACGCACCGTTTTCGACTACCGCCTGATACACCTGCGATTCGATGAATCGAACCAACAGGCCGTCTAACAACGCCTTGGCATCCGGTTCATACAGGTAGTCCCAGCTTCCGGGACGGGCGTTTTCTTCGTCATGCTTAGCGTCATCGCCCATGTCAGGCGACAGCGGAAGAAGCTGACGCACGACGGGCCGCTGGGTCATGGTGTTGACGAACTCGTTATACACCACGTACAGACGATCCAGGCGTCCTTCGTCATACGCTTCGAGCATGACCTTGACACTACCGATCAGACCCTCGACGGTCGGTGCTTCCCCCAGTCCGCTCTTGGCCGCAATCAAGTTGCCGCCATAGTTACGGAAGAAAGCCCCTGCTTTCGAACCGAGGGCACAGAAGTCCAGCTCAGCGCCTTGCTGTTTCCAGGCAACGGCGTCTTTCACCACTGCCTTGAACAGGTTGACGTTCAAGCCGCCACACAGGCCACGATCGGTGGAGACCACAATGTAACCAACACGCTTTACCTCGTTACGCTCGACCATATAGTCGTGCTTGTACTCGGGGTTTGCGTCGGCAATGTGGCCTACCACGTTACGAATCTGCTTGGCGTACGGCTGGCCAGCCTTCATCAGATCTTGCGCTTTACGCATTTTCGATGCAGCTACCATTTCCATGGCACTGGTAATCTTCTGCGTATTTTTAATGCTCCCGATCTGGGTGCGTATCTCTTTTGCAGCTGCCATAGCGATCTACCCTTCGTTCGTGGCTCTCAGAAAGCATGCAAGCCCGCCCGCAGGCGGGCCGGACATTACCAGCTCTGAGTCGCCTTGAACTTCTCGAGACCTGACTTCAAGCCGTCCTGAATCTCGCCGTTGTAGTCGCCGGTCTGGTTGATCTTATCGAGCAGCTCGCTGTGCTCAGACTTCATGTAATCGTGCAGAGCACGTTCGAAGTCCAGCACCTTATCGACGCTCACGTCGTCCAGGTGGCCTTCGTTAGCGGCGTACAGAGACAGCGCCATTTCCGCCACTGACATCGGCGAGTACTGCTTCTGCTTCATCAGTTCGGTCACGCGTTGGCCGTGCTCGAGCTGCTTGCGCGTGGCTTCATCAAGGTCAGAGGCAAACTGCGAGAACGCCGCCAGTTCGCGGTACTGAGCCAGGGCCAGACGAACACCGCCACCCAGCTTCTTGATGATTTTGGTCTGCGCAGCACCACCTACACGAGAAACCGAGAGACCTGCGTTAATCGCCGGACGAATACCGGAGTTAAACAGGTTGGTTTCCAGGAAGATCTGACCATCGGTGATGGAGATAACGTTGGTCGGAACGAACGCCGATACGTCACCACCTTGTGTTTCGATGATCGGCAGTGCGGTCAAGGAACCGGTTTTGCCCTTCACTTCGCCGTTGGTGAACTTCTCAACGTAGTCAGCGTTAACGCGCGCGGCGCGCTCTAGCAGACGCGAGTGGAGATAGAAAACGTCACCCGGGTAAGCTTCACGGCCCGGCGGACGACGCAGCAGCAGCGATACCTGACGGTACGCAACGGCCTGCTTGGAAAGATCGTCATACACGATCAGCGCGTCTTCACCACGGTCGCGGAAGTACTCGCCCATGGTGCAACCAGAGTAAGCGGCCAGGAACTGCATCGGTGCCGGATCGGCAGCGCCTGCAGCGACGATGATGGTGTGTTCCAACGCGCCGTGCTCTTCGAGCTTGCGAACGACGTTAGCAATGGTCGACTGCTTCTGACCGATCGCTACGTAGACACAGGTAACGCCCTTGCCTTTCTGGTTGATGATCGCATCGATGGCAATGGCAGATTTACCAATCTGACGGTCACCGATGATCAGCTCACGCTGACCACGACCGATTGGCACCATGGCATCGATAGATTTCAAACCAGTTTGGATCGGCTCATCAACGGACTGACGGGTGATAACGCCGGGCGCTACTTTTTCTACCGCGTCGGTCATTTTAGCGTTGATATCGCCCTTGCCATCGATGGGATTACCCAGCGCATCGACAACACGACCAATCAGCTCAGGACCTACCGGTACTTCAAGGATACGACCGGTACATTTAGCGGTCATACCTTCTTCAAGCTGCAGGTAGTCACCCAGGACAACGGCACCGACGGAGTCACGCTCCAGGTTCAGTACCATGCCAAAGATGCTGTTGGGGAATTCGATCATTTCACCAAACATCGCGTCTTCGAGGCCGTGAATTTTCACGATACCGTCGGAAACGCTGACGATGGTGCCCTGATTACGGGCTTCGGATGCGACGTCAAGCTTCTCAATTCGCTGCTTGATGATGTCGCTGATCTCGGAAGGATTCAGTTGCTGCATGCCATGTCCCTCAGACTCAAGCGGTCAGCGCTTCGGAAAGTCGGTTCAATCGACCACGCACCGAACCGTCAATGACGGTATCGCCGGCACGCAGGATGACACCGCCAATCAGCGCCTTGTCCACCTGAGTAGTAATGGAGATTTCGCGATTCAGACGTTTCTTGAGCGCGGTTGCTAGCTTGGTCTGCTGTTGGCTGTCCAGCGCATAGGCGGACGTCACCAGTACCTCAACACGCTGCTCATGTTCGGCACGCAGGTGCTCGAACTGCTCAGCGATAAAGGGTAGGGCCATCAAGCGACCTTGGTCGGCCAGGGTATCCAAAAAGCGCGACACGTCGGTATTCTGCTCCGGTAACATATCGGAAAGCAGGGCTACCTTTTTGTCGTTCTCAAGCTTTGGACTACCCAACAAGCGACGAACGTCGCTATTGGCAACCGCAGTGCTTAAAAAACCAAACGCCTGGGACCAGCTATCAAGCGCCTCATGATCACGCGCGTATTCAAACGCCGCCTTAGCGTAAGGACGAGCGACGGTAAGTAATTCCGCCATGGGTCACCTCCTTACAGTTCAGCAGCAAGCTCATCAAGTAACTTGCGATGTGCTTTCTCGTCGACCGAAGCTTCTAATACACGCTCGGCACCAAGGATGGCGAGGTGAGAAACCTGGGCACGAAGCTCGTCTTTTGCACGATTTACTTCTTGCTCAATTTCGGAACGAGCGCTTGCCATCAGGCGTTCGCCTTCAGCGCGAGCCTGTTCGCGTGCTTCTTCGATCATCTGAGCAGAGCGCTTGTTGGCTTGCTCGAGAATTTGAGAAGCCTGCTCCTTGCTTTCACGCAACGTTTGCTCAGCGCGTTCTTGAGCTAACTCAAGGTCGCGAGTCGCACGGCTGGCTGCGTCCAAGCCATCAGCAATCTTTTTCTGACGCTCATGAAGCGCGTTGCTGATCGGAGGCCACACATACTTTATGCAAAACCAGACAAAGATCGCGAAGGCGATCGTCTGCCCGATAAGCGTCATGTTGATATTCACAGGGATGTACCTCTGACAAGTTCGTGGCGACCGGAGTGAAACAAAACCGAGCGGATGTCCGCTCGGTTAAGCTGCATTAACCGGCGACAACGAAGATCAGGTACATCGCGATACCAACACCGATCATCGGAACGGCGTCAAGCAGACCGGCCATGATGAAGGTTTTGGTTTGCAGCTGGTCGCCCAGTTCCGGCTGACGCGCAGTAGACTCAAGCAGTTTGCCGCCCAGAAGAGCGAAGCCAATGCCGGTAGCCAGTGCGCCCAGACCGATGATGATGGCAGCTGAGAGATAAACCATTTCCATGATGTTGCTCCTGAGTTTAAGTTTTGGTTAAGGGTTGAGGGTTAATGAAAACGTCGTTGCTTGGTTTAGTGATGTTCGTGCGCCGCGCTGAGGTATACAACCGACAGCGTGGTGAAAATAAAGGCCTGCAGCGTTACCACAAGGATGTGGAAGATGGCCCATGGCACGTCCAACAGCCAGATTGCCCAGAACGGCAGTAGAGCAATCAGAATAAAGATAACTTCACCGGCAAACATGTTACCGAACAGACGCAGGCCAAGGCCTAACGGCTTCACCAGCAGGCCAATCACTTCAAGTACCAGGTTGAAGGGGATCAGCGCCCAGTGATTGAACGGCGTAAGCGACAGCTCTTTGGCAAAACCACCGGCACCTTTGACTTTAATGCTGTAGTAAATAATCAGGCAGAACACGCCCAGCGCCATACCCAGCGTGGCGTTCGGGTCCGTGGTCGGTACAATTTTCATGTACTCAACGCCTAACCGTTTAAAGAGCTCAGGGCCATAGTCGACCGGAATAATTTTCAGCGTGTTCATGAGCAAAATCCACACGAACAGCGTCAGTGCCAGCGGGGCAATGACCGGGTTACGGCCATGGAACGTCGCGCGGGTGAGGTTCTCGATGAACTCAACCACCATTTCAACAGCGTTTTGCAGTCCGCTAGGAACGCCCGTTGTTGCTGCTTTACCGGCTTTACGGAAAATCCAGATAAACAGGAGGCCCATGGCGATCGACCAGCCCATGGTGTCCAGATGAATGGCCCAAAAGCCCATTTCACGAGCTTCTTCGGCGGAGTGCGCCAGCGACCAGCCATTCTCTGGATGTTTACCAAAGGTCAGGTTCTGCAAGTGGTGCTGGATATAGTAAGTCGACGAGACTTCGTTTCCTGCGGCCATAGACATGTCACCTCAATCAGTTGTGCGATTTCCCAGGCATTAACCAAGGTGCAAGCCAATGCGTTAGAACAATCGCAACATAAGCACTAAAAAAGAAAGCGGGGTTTGAGGGAGGCACTACCACGAACACCAGAGCAAACAGAGCCACCGTCAAACCAAACTTACCTGCCTCGGCGCGAAACAGGACCATAGCGCCTGGAGAACGACGCGTTTTACCAAAAATTCCCATGCGCTGTATAAAGAAAGCGTGTGGCAGCAACGCTACCAGTGCTCCCGTTATGACCGATAGCACCCCTGGCATCTGGGCTACCGGATAAGCCAGCAGCACTCCAAGCAGCATCACCACGAGCTGGGCGCCGGTTAGCCGAGCGAAGTAGGCTCGCTGCCGCTGGGTTTCAATTCGCTGCATAAGCTTTCAACATATCGCTAGTAAGCAAATGATTCCCCAGCGCGTTAGATGGGTTGCTGCCGATGTGCCTTTCAAGCGCATCAATAAGCAACCTGCACAAATCTTGCGCGATTATAGGGAAGCGCTATCACACCTTCAACCGAAGTTGCACGGATTTCACGCGTTTCAGCGCCGACTTGCGACCAAAGGGTGAAAAACTGGCCGCATCTTCCATTAGCCTGCTATTTAATATGCGCCAGAATTCCGTCCAACTCTTCGAGGCTAGTGTAGCGAATGGTGACCTTCCCCTTGCCCTTTTGGCCATGGTCGATCGACACCGGGGCACCCAGCAGTTCGCCTAAATGCGTCTCGAGTCGAGCAACGTCCGGTGTTTTGGAGACTTGCTTGGGAGATGAAGTAGACGCCTGTTGAGTCTGAACTTTTTTCACCAGCGCTTCGGTATCGCGCACGGTAAGGTCTTTATTGACCACTTCGTGGGCGACTTGGCGCTGCTGTGCACTGGTTAACGAGAGCAGTGCGCGAGCGTGACCCATATCTAAATCGCCCCGTTCTAGCAGGGTTTGCACCTCTGGGTCGAGGGCCAGCAGACGAAGTAAGTTGGCAACCTGGGTACGAGACTTACCCACTGCATCAGCAATCTGTTGCTGAGTGAGCTCAAATTCATCGCCCAAACGCTTCAGCGCAATCGCTTCTTCAATCGCGTTGAGGTTTTCCCGCTGGATGTTTTCAATCAGCGCTAAGGCCAGCGCGACTTCATCACTCACATGGCGTATGACCGCCGGAATAACGTCCAGCTCGGCCAGTTGCGCGGCGCGCCAGCGGCGCTCACCGGCAATAATTTCATAGCGGTCTTTACCTACCGGACGCACCACGATGGGCTGCATCACGCCTTGGGCACGGATCGAGTCGGCAAGCTCTTCCAGGGCTTCAGGCTGGATGTCTCGGCGCGGCTGATACTTCCCGCGCATCAGTTGCCCAAGTGGCAGACGCTCCAGGCGTTCAGCCATTGCGTCATCTGCGTCATCCACCGCCACGTCTGGCATCGGGGCGTCGGCGCTCTCAAGCGTTGCGCCACCGGTCAGGTCTAAACTGTCACGACGACGTGCGCCCGCACCAATCAGGGCATCCAGGCCACGTCCTAGCGCGCGTTTACGCGTCATTCGCTTTCCCTCGTACTTTTAACGTTACGTGCTTTGAACGCTACAGCGGCAACCGTTACAACGACAGACGCCGAATCATCTCTTTGGCCAGCACGCGATAGGCTTGGCTACCCCGCGAAAAACGCGCGTATTGGGTGACCGGTACGCCGTGGCTTGGCGCTTCAGCGACTTTCACGTTGCGCGGAATCGTCGTTTTCAAAAGCGCATCGCCGAAAAAATCGCGTAGCTGCTTATCTACTTCGCGGGTGAGACTGGTGCGCTTATCGTACATGGTGCGCAGAATCCCGGAGACAGCAAGCTCAGGATTCACGCTTTGTTTGATCTGCTCCACCGTATCCAGCAGCGCCGAGAGCCCCTCTAGGGCGTAAAACTCACACTGTAGTGGAATAAGTACGCCATGGGCGGCGGTGAGCGCATTCACTGTCAGCATATTCAGCGACGGTGGGCAGTCGATCAGCACCACGTCGTAATCGTCCGCGACGCTGGCAAGTGCAAGCGATAGGCGGCTTTGACGTTGGTCGCTATCCAGTAATTCCACTTCCGCGGCGGTCAGGTCGCCGTTACCGGGTAGAACATCGTAATGAACCGGCAGCCCGCGAACGATAACCTCGCCCGCAGTGGCTTCGCCAAGCAACACGTCCAGCACGCTTTTCTCAAGATCGTACTTGTCGATCCCGCTGCCCATGCTGGCATGGCCCTGTGGATCCAAGTCCACCAGCAGTACGCGGCGGTCAAGAGCAGCCAGGCTGGCGGCCAGGTTAACGGCTGAAGTGGTCTTGCCCACGCCGCCTTTTTGGTTGGTCAGGGCAATGATCTGGCTCACTACTCAACTCCTTTTGGGGTCAGGATCAACAGCTGCCGCTCGGCCGTTTCAAAGGGTACATTCAACAGGTGGCGCTCGCTGAGTTCAATGCCTTCCGGCAGGTTACGCAGCTCGTCATCAGCACCGGGGCCTTTCATTGCTAGCCACTGGCCATTTGCAGATGGCAGGGGGCGCGTTAGCGTCACGAAATCCACCAAACTGGCAAACGCACGTGAGATCACCTGATCAAAGTGCTGGCCGGTGAACTGCTCTACCCGTGCCTGAGTAGGCGTCACGTTCGTCAGCGCCAACTCCATCACCGCTTGGCGCTGGAAGCGGACTTTCTTGCCATTGCTATCCAGCAGCGTCACCTGAAGTTCGGGCTTCATAATCGCGAGTACCAAGCCGGGTAACCCAGGCCCTGCCCCCACATCCAGCAGCGTTGGGCCGTGAACGTAGGGAGCAACGGCGGCGCTATCCAGTACGTGACGCGAGACCATTTCTTCAACATCACGCACTGCGGTGAGGTTATAAGCCCGGTTCCACTTGTGCAACAGCGCCAGTAAACCAAGCAGCTGCTCTCTCTGTTCAGCGCTGATGATTACTCCCAGCGCCGATAGGCCTTGATCAAGTCGTGGTGCAACGCCATTGGGTAAGCTGTTGACCAGCGGCTGGAGTCGACTCATCCGTTGGCCACCTCGGCGTTGGTAATCAGGCGGCGTTTTTTCAGATGCACGAGCAGAATCGATATGGCTGCGGGCGTTACCCCAGAAATCCTGGCTGCATGTGCAAGGGTTTCTGGACGGGTGTCGCTGAGTTTTTGGCGAATCTCGTTGGAGAGACCTTCCACCCGGTGATAATCAAGTTCCGCAGGCAGCGGCGTAGCTTCATGACGCTTAAGCTTATCGATCTCATCCTGCTGACGATCAATATAGCCCTGATATTTGGCTTGAATTTGCACCTGTTCGGCCACGGCTTCGTCGTGTACGTCACCGCTTTCCATACCGGGGAGCGAGGTAATATCGGCATACGTCAGCTCAGGGCGTTTCAGCAAATCACTTAAGCAGTACTCTCGGGGTAGCGGCCTGCCGGTTTTTTCAGCGATTTTTTCTGCCGCCGGGCTATTGGGTTGCACCCAAGTGGTGGCCAAGCGTGCAGTTTCCCGCTCGATGGCTTCGCGCTTTTGACTAAATGCGGCCCAGCGCGTGTCGTCGACTAAGCCTAGCTTGCGGCCTTTTTCGGTCAGGCGCAGATCGGCATTGTCTTCACGCAGCAGCAGTCGATATTCCGCCCGCGAAGTAAACATGCGGTAGGGCTCTTTGGTGCCCATGGTGATTAAGTCGTCTATCAAAACGCCGAGGTAGGCTTCATCACGGCGGGGGTACCAAGCGTCGAGCTGTTTAGCGCGGCGAGCGGCGTTTAAACCCGCCAGTAGCCCCTGGGCACCTGCTTCTTCATAACCAGTTGTGCCGTTGATTTGCCCGGCAAAAAACAGGTTGTGGATAAATTTGGTTTCCAGCGAGTGTTTCAAATCCCGCGGATCAAAGAAATCGTACTCAATGGCATAGCCAGGACGCGTGATGTGTGCGTTTTCTAACCCTTTGATCGAGCGCACCACCTGCAGCTGCACATCAAACGGCAGCGAGGTCGAGATGCCGTTTGGATAGAGCTCGTGGGTATCCAGGCCTTCAGGCTCGATGAACACCTGATGGCTCGATTTGTCGGCAAAGCGGTGCACTTTATCTTCAATCGAGGGGCAGTAGCGCGGGCCGATCCCTTCAATCACGCCAGAGTACATTGGCGAGCGATCCAAGTTACCCAGAATAATCTCGTGCGTGCGCTCGTTGGTGTGGGCGATATGGCAGCTCACCTGCTGGGGATGCATCTCCCGCGAGCCGAGGTAAGACATCACCGGCGTTGGGGTATCGCCCGGCTGCTCTTCCAACTGCGAAAAATCGACGGTTTTGGCATCGATACGCGGCGGCGTGCCGGTTTTGAGCCGGTCAACATGAAACGGCAACGCACGCAGTCGTTCTGCCAGCGCGTTGGAGGGCGGATCACCCGCGCGGCCTCCGCGGCTTTGATCCAACCCGATGTGGATAACGCCACCTAGGAAGGTACCGGTTGAGAGCACAACGGATTCTGCGTGAAAGCGAATGCCGGTTTCAGTCACGACGCCGCGTACGGTGTCGTTATCCACAATGAGATCACCTGCCGCCTGCTGAAAAATCGTCAGGTTGGGCTGGTTTTCCAGCATGCCGCGAATGGCGGCTTTGTAGCGGATACGGTCGGCTTGGGCACGGGTTGCACGTACCGCTGGCCCTTTGCGTGCGTTGAGCACGCGAAACTGGATGCCGCCTAAATCCGTGGCTAGCCCCATTGCACCGCCGAGCGCATCAATTTCTTTCACCAAATGGCTTTTGCCGATGCCGCCAATGGCGGGATTGCACGACATTTGGCCAAGTGTCTCGATGTTGTGGGTTAGCAATAGGGTTTGACAGCCCATACGAGCAGAGGCCAGTGCGGCTTCAGTTCCCGCATGGCCACCGCCGATGACAATCACGTCAAAGCGGTCGGGGTAGTTCAAGTGACACCTCGTCTTGTGCCTGTTGGCACGGATGATGTGGTCAGCATATCGGCGCTGATGGAATAAGCCCGCCAGTATAAACCTCCTGTGGGTAACCGTCAGGTTTTTCCACACCCCGGTTTAAGGGTTCTGTCTTTATTAATAACAAAATAAAAATAAATAAGAGAAGTTCTGTTGATGTAGTAACTACTGGTGTGGACAAAATCTGTTGATAAGTCTACTAACGCTAGTTTTATCAATATTTTACATTGTTGACCTTTAGGTGATTAAGCAGCGGAGTGCCTGCGTAGAAGCGGTGTTGGAGCTGTGGATGAAAGTGCGACTTACCCACAAGGCTGACTGACAACGGGTTATCCACCGCTGGGTACCTGGCTTGTTACCGCACCTGTGAACAACCTGCTTCACATACTCAAATCATGCTGATAAGCGCTCATGGTGGGCTTCGTGGCGAAGTAGCGAGGAGCGTGTAAAAAATAGTATCCACAGGCAAAAAAAATGGCCTGTCATGAAGACAGGCCATTAGATAGGACGTTTTAAGCGCAATATTGGCGATTTAAGAGCGCATGGTTAGCACGACATTAGTGCTTCAGTACCCGTGCCAGGAACGACTGAGTGCGTTCGTGTTGAGGGGAATCGAAGAGCTGCTCAGGGGTGCCTTGTTCGGCAATTTCGCCTTTATGGATAAAGATGATGCGGTCGGCTACCTCACGTGCAAAGCCCATCTCGTGAGTAACAATCACCATGGTCATCCCCTCTTTGGCAAGCTCCCGCATGGCGTCTAGCACTTCGCCAATCATCTCGGGGTCAAGGGCTGAGGTTGGCTCATCAAACAGCATGAGGCGCGGCTCCATGGCCAACGCACGCGCCAGCGCCACACGCTGCTGCTGGCCACCGGAGAGCTGGCTGGGGTACTTATTTGCCTGGTCGGCAATACCTACGCGATCAAGTAGCCGCTTGGCAGTCTCTTCGGCATCCTGACGGCTCCAGCCACGCACCTTCATCGGTGCGAGAGTGACGTTATCGAGCACGCTAAGATGCGGGAACAGATTGAACTGCTGAAACACCATGCCCACTTCGGTGCGGATGGTTTGTAGCGCCTGACTGCTTTTACCGTTCGGTAGCAGCGTATTGCCGTCCACATCCAGGCTGCCTGACTGAAACTCTTCTAAGCCGTTGATACAGCGAATGAGTGTGGATTTACCCGAGCCGCTGGCCCCGATGACCACGACGACTTCACCAGGCACAATTTCCAGGTCGATATCTTTGAGTACGTGCAGGCTGCCAAAGTGCTTGTGGAGCTTTTGCATACGCACAATGGGCGTTTGAGTAGAAGTCATTGTGCGCTCCTTATTGTCCGGCGAGGCCGCGGCGCTCGATTTGGCGCAGCACCAGTGAGAGGGTCCAGGTAATGGCGAGATACATCAGTGCCACCATGAAGTAGACCTCCAGCGCGGTGAAGGTGGTGGCGATATAGATCTGCCCTTGGCGTACCAGCTCACTGACCCCGATAACCGAAAAAAGCGAGGTATCTTTGATACTGATAATGCCCTGGTTACCCAGCGGTGGAATCATACGGCGCAGTGCCTGCGGCCAGATCACATAGCGGAACGCCTGCACCCGAGAGAGGCCAAGCGATAGCGATGCTTCCCGCTGGCCGCGCTCGATGGACTGAACGCCGCCGCGCACAATTTCAGAGATATAGGCACCGGAGTTGACGGCAATGGCCGCTATACCCGCTACCAGGGCGTTGATGGGCCCACCCAACAGTTGCGGCAAGCCGTAAAAGATAAACAGCACTTGGACCAAAATAGGGGTGCCGCGGAATACTTCAACATACACAACCGCAGGCCAGCGCAGCCAGCGTACCGGGCTAATACGCAGTAACCCAAAGAAAATACCGATGAAAAAACCAATCGCCAGGCCGCCAAATGAAATCAGTAGCGTCCAGGGAATACCGGGTAACAAGTAGGGGATCGACCCGAACGCAGCCGACCAATCAAACTGAAAGTTAACGTCCACGCGTTATCTCCAGGCAAGGGGAACAACGACACAGGGCCGGGGGTAAATGGCCGCCCAGCCCTGTGGTGAGAGTCGCTTTAAGCGTTGGTTATGGCATATAGCGCTAATTACTCAGCGCTGGGTGCTTCACCGAACCACTTTGTGTAGATCTCATCGTAGGTGCCGTCTTCACGCATAGCGGCCAGCGCTTCGTTGGTCGGCTCTACCCACTCGCTGCCTTTGTGAAATACGATGCCGTACTGCTGACCTTCGTACAGCGGGCCGACGACTTTAGTGCGACCTTCGCCACGGGTTTGTGAGAAGTAAGCCACGTTTGGTGCATCATAAAACACGGCGTCTACGTTGCGGCCCAGCAGCGCCATGTACATATCAGCGGTGCCTGGGTAGGGCGTGATATCGGCGTCTTCGCCAAGCTCTTGTTGTAAGAAGTCGTAGCTGGTGGAGCCGATTTTGGTGGCCACTGACAGTCCTTCGAGATCCTCGATGGAGGAGACCTCTTCGTTATCAGCACGTACGATGATTTGCAGACCGGAGTCGTAGTAGGGATCAGAGAAGTCAACGACCTGAGCACGCTCTTCGGTGATGGTCGTGCCAGCAATGGCAATTTCCTGGCTGCCGGTTTGCACCGCAGGAATGATGCCCGAGAACTCCATGGTGGTGAGGTTGACTTCAAAGCCAGCGCGATCAGCGACTTCATTGATGATGTCCATATCAAAACCGATCATTTCACCGGTCTCGGGGTCGAGCATTTCGAAAGGCACAAAGCTTGGGTCAGTGGCCACGTTGACGGTAGGCGTTTGTGCAAACGCGGTGGTACTGCCCAAACCCAGTGTGATGGCGGTCGCAATAGTAGAGGTAGTGAATAGGTGTTTCATTAGTTTCCCCATGTTTTATGTGGTTAGCCGCGCAATTTATAGAATTTTTTTTCTTATAAATTGGCTAGGCAACCGTTATTGACCTTTCAACCTTGGCGAGAAACCGCCAAGGCGTCAAGTCATGGGGAGGGGTTGTCACCAACGTTGGTCACACCATAAACGAGGCGCCACATCCGCACGTGGTAGTGGCATTGGGGTTTTGGATACGAAATCGAGCCCCTGCTAGGCCCTCCTCGTAATCCACTGTGGAGCCTACCAAATACTGATAAGAGAGCGGGTCGACCACCAGCGTGGCATCGCCAAACTCAATCAGCGTGTCGTCTTCGGCAACGCTGTCCGCGAAGTCGAAACCGTATTGAAAGCCAGAACAGCCGCCGCCGGTCACGTACACGCGCAGCTTAAGCGCAGGGTTACTCTCTTCTGCCATCAGTGCTTTGATACGCTTACGGGCGCTATCAGAGAGTAATAAAGGGGTTGGAACAAAAGCTTCTGCACCGCTCATGGGTACCTCCCGCGAGCTTTAAGAACGAATAATCCGTATTAGGGGGTGATTATGGGTAATTCCCAGCAAATTGGTCAACTATTGCTGGGAATTCCTCAAACGTTAGGGCATCAGCGCGGGGGCGTTAAGCCCCATGTGCTCATCAAAGCCAAACATCAAGTTAAGGTTTTGAATGGCTTGCCCAGAAGCGCCCTTCACCAGGTTATCAATGACTGAAAGCACCACAACCGTATTGCCGTTACCCGGGCGGTGGACCGCGATGCGGCAGGTATTGTTGCCTTTGACACTGCGGGTTTCCGGGTGGCTGCCGGCGGGCATGACATCGACAAACGGCTCGTTGGCGTAGCGCTGCTCAAAGAGCGCCTGTAGATCTTCTGGCTCGGCGGTCAGCGTGCTGTAAAGCGTGGCGTGAATGCCGCGAATCATAGGCGTTAGATGGGGAACAAAGGTCAACCCCACTGGGTTGGGCTGCATATCGCCCAAGCCTTGACGAATTTCCGGCAGATGGCGGTGGCCACCCGCGCCGTAGGCCTTCATGGATTCACCGGCCTCGGCCAGCAGCGAAGCAACTTTGGCACCGCGGCCAGCACCGGTCACACCAGATTTGCAGTCGGCAATCAGCTGGTTCGGATCAATTAAGCCAGCTTCTAACAGCGGCAGATAGCCTAGCTGAACGGCGGTGGGATAGCAGCCAGGGACAGCAATCAAACGAGCCGTTTTGATCTTTTCGCGGTGCATTTCGGGCAGGCCGTAAACGGCTTCTTCAAGCAGCTCCGGCGCGCCGTGGGGCTGGTCGTACCAACGGCTCCACTCGTCGGCATCCCGCAGGCGGAAGTCCGCAGAGAGGTCGATGACGCGGGTGCCGTTGGCCAGCAGCTCGCCCGCTAAGGCATGGGCAACGCCGTGGGGAGTCGCAAAAAACACCGCATCCATTGCGCTTAGCGCCTTGGCGTCGGGTTCGCTGAATGCCAGCGTGTCGTAGTGACCGCGTAAATTGGGGTACATGTCGCACACTTTTACGCCAGTCTCCGAGCGAGAGGTGATGGCCTTGACGTTTACCTGAGGGTGCTGAGCCAGCAGTCTGAGAAGTTCGACGCCGGTATAACCGGTGCCACCCACGATGCCAACGTTAATCACAAACCACTCCTTGTGCGCTTCGCGCAATCGACGCTTGAATAATTAACAGCCTAATCAGTGTGGCCAGGCTGTTGAAGTGTATCCAGCTATGATACACAAGAGAGCCAGCGCTTAAGAGCGCTGCGCAACGCGAGACAATGAAACGAACAATAAACGCAAGGACGGACGTTGTGGCACGTTTTTCTCGGTCAGATTTCACTCTAGAGAGCTTTCGCCGCCAGTTGGCGAACGTGGATGCCTTACCGCAGCTGTGTGTGCTGGGGTTGGTGTCTGGGGTGATTACTGGGGCAGTGATGGTGGCGTTTCGCCTGCTGCTTGAAGCCGGGGCGGTGCTCTATATGCCGGAGGGGGAGCCGGAAGCCTTCGAAGGATTGTCACCGTGGCTGAGAGCACTTCTGCCGATCGTCGCCGTCACATTGATTGGCCTGTTGCTATATCGGCAGCGCTCCGCTGCGCGCAAGCTCGGGGTCAGCCATGTGATTGAGCGTCTCACCTATCACCAGGGGCGCTTTCCACTGCGTAACTGGCTGAACCAATGGTGGGTGGGGGTCGTCTCCGTGTTGGGTGGCTTATCCGCCGGGCGCGAAGGCCCTGCGATTCATTTAGGCGCGGCGGCTTCCAGCGGGTTAGGGCTAAAGCTGCGGCTGCCCAATAATAGCTTGCGGGTGTTGGTCGCTTGTGGCACGGCAGCCGGTATTTCGGCCTCGTTCAACACGCCCATTGCTGGGGTGATCTTCGCCATGGAAGTGGTGATGATGGAGTACACCCTGATGAGCTTTATGCCGGTGATTTTAGCCTCCACCATGGGCGCGCTGGTGGCGCAGGTGATGTATGGCAATGCGCCCGCATTTCGGATTCCTGAGGTGGCGTTAGGGTCGCTGATGAACCTGCCCTGGATCGTGGTGATTGGCTTGGTCATAGGTTTGATGGCAGGCCTCTTCATCCATATTTCACGAAGTCAGCGCCTACAAACCCTGCCGCTGTGGTTGAGATTGGGCGTCGTGGGTGTCGGCACCGGGGTATTGGCGTGGTGGTTTCCTGAAATCCAAGGCATTGGTTACGACAGCGTGGCGGCAGCGCTGAATAATCAGTTGGCGATCAATGTGCTATTGGCGCTGATGGTTGCCAAGCTGTTGATTACTGCGATTACCGTTGCAGGCGGCGTGCCGATCGGCATTATTGGCCCGGTACTGGTCGCTGGGGCGGCCACTGGTGCACTAGGCGGTATGTTAGGGGGCTGGCTATGGCCTGAGAAAGCTGCTGACCCAGGGATTTATGCCATGCTCGGTATGGCAGCCATGATGGGGGCTGTTCTTCAGGCACCGTTGGCGGCGTTGATGGCACTGCTAGAACTCACTCATACACCGACGATTATGCTACCGGGGATGCTGGTCGTGGTGGTGGCCTGCTTAACGTCGCGGCAGTTGACGGGGTGTGAAGGTTTTTTCATTAGTTCAGTACGCTATGGATTGCATCCGTTACAGCAGCCGCTGATGCAAGCGCTTTCCCGAGTGTCGGTGCCTGCCGTGATGGAGCGTCAGCTGGTGCGTACCGAGCGCATGATCACTCTCGACCAGGCGCGCCGCCTGCTAGAAACGAATCCCATGTGGCTGGTGATTGAGCGCTCCAGTGAGGATAAGCCGGTACTGGGGCTAAAGGCAGCAGAGCTTGCCCGCTGGCTGCTGGAGCACGATAAGGCGCTCGATGGAGAAGTGCCGCCGGAAGATGAGTTAATTGATCTTTTGGAGATTCCCGGCCAGCGGCTGGAAATGGCCCCGATTGGTTTGCAGGCAACACTATCGGAAGCGTTTTTAAAGCTTCAAGACAGTGCGCTTGGGGCGCTTTATGTGGTGCATGGCTATCGACCAAAGCAGCAGCGAATTTCAGGTATCATTACCCGGGGCGCGATCGAGCGTTATTACCACTACACTGACGCTCGGCAAACAGATGCCCGCGAGACTGATTCCTAGCCATACGTCACCGCCTAAGGAGAGACCATGTACGAATGGGTAAAGGCTATTCACTTGATGGCCGTTGTTACTTGGTTTGCCGCACTGTTCTACCTGCCAAGACTTTATGTGTACCACGCCATGGCACGCGACAAAGGTGATGAGCAAGCGATCACTTACTTTAAAACCATGGAGCGCAAGCTTTACCGTGGCATCATGACCCCGTCGATGATCCTGGTACTGATTTTTGGGGGCTGGATGCTCTATTTGGTGCCCGCCTGGTTTAGCCAAGGATGGATGCACGCCAAGCTTACCTTGGTGGCACTGTTAATTGCTTACCACCACGTTTGCTTGATTTACCTTAAGCAGTTTGACCAGTCGCGTTGTACCAAGAGCCACGTATTTTTTCGCTGGTTCAATGAAGCTCCCGTGATTGCACTGGTCGCGATTATTCTTTTGGCGGTAGTGAAGCCCTTTTGATGCGTCAACCTCTTCCCCCTGTTGTTTTAGTGCTAGCGGGTCATGACCCCACGGGCGGTGCCGGACTGGTCGCTGATAGCGAAGCCATCGCCGCCTGTGGCGGTTGGGCGGTGACGATCCCCACGGCGATGACCGTGCAGAACTGCCATAACGTGTCGCGGGTAATGCCAGCCGACCCTGGCGCCATGCGGCAAATGGCCGAAGCTGTCGGTGATATGCAGATTGCCGCGATCAAGCTCGGCCTGCTGGCGGATGAAGCTACGCTGCGGGCTGCGGAGCAAATTATTTGCCGTTTTCCAGGGGTGCCCGTGGTTGCTGACCCGGTTCTCAAAGCAGGGGGAGGCACTATGTTATCCACAGAGGCTTTGCAGGCGCTTTACCGTGATCGGCTGTTACCGCTTGTGGATATCTTAACCCCGAACCGCTTTGAGCTAGCGGCGCTGACGCCTGAGATCCATGAGCCTTATGACGATACCGCCCGTGCGGTGTCACTACTGTCTCAGGGTTGCCAAGCGGTGCTGGTGACGGCAACGGATGACCCATTACCCGGTACGGCACAGCAAGTGGTGCATACACTGCATTCGCCCGACACCACTCGCCAGTGGCAATGGCCGCGGCTGCCGGAAGTATTTCATGGTTCCGGCTGTACGCTCGCGTCAGCCTTAGCAGCGCGTCTAGCGGTAGGTGAGCGCT
>Ga0098052_1001019_pt1 | contig 17678 bp, 9 predicted proteins | sample 15_taG_FD_81591 | JGI IMG/M metagenome (GOLD analysis project Ga0098052, IMG submission 81591) | Marine viral communities from the Subarctic Pacific Ocean - 15_ETSP_OMZ_AT15312 metaG | ecosystem: Environmental > Aquatic > Marine > Oceanic | place: Pacific Ocean | collected 2015-01-18
CGTCCCTTAGCCTATCTATAACAGCTACGCTGTCATCCCACCAATTCGTTAAAGACGGATAATCTGCAACGACTTCCCCAGGTATACTGGGTAAATCGCCTGTCGTTCGAATCTTTAGGCTGGAGGCTTTCCTCTCCATTATCCCTCAACGTAGTAACCAATGGTCACATCAGCCTTGTCGCTGTAAACCTTCTTAGCCGCAGTAACCCTGTGGGGCGTTTCGAAGACAACGGAACTGGAGGCGGGTATTTTCATAATGTCATCTCCGTTGCTGTCGTCCTCTTGCAGGGTCGCCAGGGATGTGTTGGCATTTAATACATTGGTGATAACCACGGTTTGCCCAGACCCCACGGAACTGGGGGTGGCTCCTGCTGATGATAGGTACGCACTGCTGTGTACCGCCGGTAGTTTCTTAATCAAGGATTCGCTCATAATTCAATTAGGTTAAAATATGTTAAAGCTGGGTCAACGGAAAATGGGCATGGTGGCTGTTAATCTGTAGTCATCGAGCGTAGGCAGCCCCTCCCTGAAGTCTGCCCCCATTTTGGGCTTCCTCCTCTTTCTTTCCGCTCTGCCGAAGAATGGCTTGGAACCGATCTGCTCGCCGTATCGGTTGTACAAAACCAACCCCTCCTTGACAGTCCTGGCGGCGTCATGCCCCATGTTGCCCAAGAGTTCAGCGTACTCAGCTTCGGTTGGGTCTGTTTTAAAAACTTTTCTCAGCGGGTTATAAGCCCCGAAGCTGCGAGCTACAGAGTCTCTTGGGTCTGCCTTGCCTTCTGCCTTGGCAGCTTCCACGGCCTGCCGGTATGCCTTGTTGAACTCTGCCGCATCGTTGCCATAGGCGGCGGTAATCATGTCCTTAATGTGTGGGCGTATCGGGTTGCTCAAGAATGTCCCTTTTCCATATGCCCTGACATCGAGATTCTTAGCCCCCCTGCCAGCCGCCCTGATTATGTTCTCTATATTTATTCGGGCGACAATGCGGTCTTCCTGTGTGTCCAAGTTAGCACCGCTGACTGTCTCCAGAAAATTCTTATATGTGACAAAGTTTTGTAGGAAGCCTGACCCGCCACCCGCTTGAATAACCTTGCGCCACACCGTCTCGTAGGACGCCCCCTTCTGATGGAACGCCGTGGACATTGCACCGGACAACTGGAAAAACGAGTTGACCACGAAGATTCTGGAATCGAGACTGAACCCCCTCCCTGTCTGGACGTTTAGAATACCGTTAATTGCGTCACCGCCAAGCCCTGCCACGCCGACTCTGGCTGTCCTGTCAAGGAGCGTTAAAGCAACATCCACTTCAGATTGTGCGTCCCTGAATTTAAGGACGTTGGGGGTTTTGCCGTAGATATCCTCGTCCCACCAATCTCTCAGTACTGCCCACCCAAGGGCGGTTGGTGTCGTAATGAAAGCGAGCCGCATCAAGGCTTTCGCCAAGTGTTGAGTATTCTTTGACCCGTCTGGTTTTCTGAACATGCGGAACAGGTCGCCGGTTCTGCGAATCGACCAGCCCAGAAGGTTCTGAAGAACAGGAAAAACCTTGCCTGAAAGCAATCCCTTGGCTTGGGTCGTCACATTGTTAGCCAGCATGATGTCCTTGTTGGCCAGCGCGGCGAGGTGGTGGAAATTATTGTCGGTTATGAGCGTGGCTTCCGGGTCTGTCGTTGATCTCTCAATGTATTCTTTTGCGAGTTGCTCAAGCGAAAGACCCTTCTCGCTTAATGCGTTCAGGAAGTAATCCAAGTCCAACGAGCTATCGAAGATAAGCAGCCGCTTTCCGAATCCTAAGTCCTTTGCGTGGTTCTTGGTGCTAAACGCAAAGGTGGGGTCTGTAAGCTCCGGTTGGTTCTCCGCTTTCTGGAGGTACTCAACCGCTCTGGACAGAAGGCTTTCAAACTTTTCAACATAGGAATCAACAGCCGCTGCATGGATTATCTCTGAACCCCAGGTGTATGGGGCTTGGGGTTTCACGGTGGAGAACGCTGCGTCGTTTTCAGCCAGCTTGGATTTACCAAAGCCCGAGCCAATCAGGGTGCGCACAATTCTGGTGAAGTTCAGCATCCCCCTCCTAACCCTCTTGCCAAGCATTTGCGGGGTGGTGTCGCCTTCCTCCACAAGCAATCTGTCGTTCTGATTGGCTTCGTTTAGCGCACCAATGAACTGGTCCTGCATCCGAATGTGTGCGTCTGCAAATATGTATCCGTTTCTGGCGCGACGACGAGCGTTGTCCGCCTTCAGGCCAAAGGTTTTACCAAACAACTGCCAAAAGCTTCCAAGCACTTCCCCGAATGCCTTCTTGTAAATTGAGGCGGCGAACCTTGTTCCGCCTATCCCTGTCATCTTGGTTTGCCCCTGAATTACGGGTGCTGAAAGGTCGAGTATCAACGTACTGAAACCCTGCACGGTTGCACCCGCCATAGTTCCCGCCACCTCCTGCGCCATCCTGTTCTCCGTGGACACATGCCCCTCTGAAGTTGCGAACGTGAGCCAACTCTGCCTCAAATCTTGAGCGTATTTTAAGTTGTTAGCAGCCTGATTGTAGACCAGGTAGTTTAGTCCGCGATCTTTAAACGCTTTCTCAATTAACTTCTTGCGCTTTCCCCGTGTTGCCGTGGGGTTAGCAGAGATCACTTCGTCAACTATTGTTTTATATTTTTGCGCCTTGTCGCCCAACTCCTGCAACAATTGGTTGAAGCCGGTAATCATGGTGGACATGTTTCTGCCATACTGCGCCTCCATCGCCATGACCTTTGCCATCTGCTTCATGGTCCGCGAATCAAACGCCACATGCTCCATGAATTCAGCAGGCAGTTCCTCTGCCTTACGGGTGTCCATAAGCACACGCAGCGGGACGCCCATGTTCCCGTCGTTGTTGGTCTGGGCCAGTTCCTGTTTCTGTGAGTGCAGCGCGAGGAATATATCATTCAATGTGCTGAATGTTTGTTCGATGAACTGCTGCCTCGACTCCATGTCGGCAGGATCTCCCTCTTCCAGTGAATAAAGCTTCTCCGCAAATTGCTGAATGGAATAAAATCCGCTCTCACCAGGTTTGGTTGCCTCATAAGCTTCCACGATATTCGACCTCCTCGCGAGCCTGTCAATGCCGTCCGCCCTTTGAACTGAGGCAAGCATTGTCCTTCCCTCTCGCCGGACAATAGGCCCAAGGAAATCCATCCAAACTGTCTTGCTAAACAGTGGGCGTGAATCATCAAACGGTTCGTCAGATTTAACCTCCAACCAGCCGGAGGTTCTCATGGTTTCATAAATCAACGATGCGTGGTCAGACAGTCGTCGCATCACCGTGAAAATCGGTTCACCTATTGAGTCGCGGAGATACCCCCCCTGCTTGTCCGTCGCCAGCTTGATGTTCAGTCGCTTGCGCTGGCTGTCAAACCAGCCCGAAGACTTGGCGGTTGCGTCCATGTATCGAGCAAACAAGTCCCTGACTTTTGGCTGACTGGTGAACGCTTTTAGTTCCGGTGTGCCTGACTGCTTGGCAAGGAACACCGAATAGGCGTGTTGCCTCATCTTTTCGCTGTCCTTGCTGAACGCCAAAAGGTCTGGGCGTTTCTCAAAGAACTGTAGGGCGGACTGATACCAGTTGGTTCTGAAAGATTCTCGTTCATCGATCTTGAACAGGCCGTTGCCCTTCATCAACTCGTCCATCAGATTCTTTTCAGCAAGCGTCCATTGCGTCCCGATCAGTTCAGCCTCCTTATCCATCCTCTCCCACTCGTCTTGGAAGCGTTCAATCCGCCTGCCCATCAGTCGGGCTATACCGGAGTCGAGGGAGAAAAGGGACTTGGAAAAGCTGTCGAGTATTTTTTGAGTGACGGTTCTTTTAACGCCCTTCTCCATCAGGTCTGCTCCAGCGACGGCCAACTCATTGGCTATCCTCTCCATCTGCCGGTAGGTGGCGGACTTTGGTTTGTCAGCGTTTGCGATCAGCCATCGTTTGATCTTCTCGTATTTCTTCCGAATGTTATCCTGACTGGCCTTGCCTGCCTTGATGGAAATCTCCACCAGTTTCGTGGGATCCTTTAAATCCTCTATCGAAGTATTCTCGCTGGCAGGCACGGGAATCTTTGCTCCGTCATAAAGGGCAAATGCCTGCACGTTCCTGTCTGCTGTCTCAATCCCAAGGTCGTCCTCGAGACTTCCCATCTGGTCATCAATCGTCTCTGCCACCGAATCCCAGAACAAGGCGCGGTCAGCCTGCTTCTGTATCTGACGCTCGTCTGCGGCCAGATCAGATTGCTTTTTGTTAAGATCAAGAAGCAGCCGGTTGGCAATCTTCTCCAGCCGTGGAAGCCTGCGTGTTGCGTGGCGTATAGTCGCCTCGTCCGCCCTGCCCTTGGCCAACACCTCCCTGAGTAACTCATCAACACCTCCCCGCTCCCTGTCGCGCCGAAGCGAAAGCAAGTCCATAATGAGCGAATCCTTTTTAGCCATCGCAATAATGGCCGCAAGCATTTGCCTGTCCTTAACCAGAGGTTGCAGGATCTCTATGCCGGACGACTCAAAGAGTTCGACTATCTGGCTGGCTGTTAAGGTTTGCCAGCGCGATTCGCTGTCGCTGCGATCTTGAAGCAACTGTGCCGCCGCCTCCATCATGTCAAAGAAGTTACCCTTGCCGGACCTCGATTCCCTGACGAGCTTGAGCAGCTTCCTTTCGACAGCCGCATACGCCTTTGCATCTGGAGTCTTGCCTTCCAGTTGCTTTATTATTTGGTACAACTCCCCCTTCTTTCTGGACGCATTTGCGATCTGCCTTATGTCGCCCCGCAACTCCTTCACAGCCGCAATCAAACCTCTTTGCAGGGTTCTCCTTGCTACATCTGCGTCAGTATATTTCTGTACCAGAGAAAGAAGCTTCTCCTTGGCCTTGTTAACCTTCCACGCCAGCGACTTTTCCTTGCTTGGGTCTAGGTTCTCCTGACTGTCTAAAAAGTTTTTCTGCAACGTGGCCCTGACCTTGACGATCTTCCGGTACGCTGCCTCCTTGGCCAAGGGCAACTGCTTGCGTTGGTCGAGGCTGGTGCTGGTCACCTCTTCGGGGTTGATCTGTTCGTGGCCGTTTGCCTCTAGGGCAATATTAATTTCGGCAATGATTGCAGCGGGATCCTTCTGCCCCATCAGGTCGCTGGCCAACCACTCCTCATAGGTCATGGCTTCGGCTCCGCTGATGCGCCAAGCCTCATACATTTTACGATACGCCTCATCGATGAGCTTCAGTGTAAACACCTCGCCGCGCTTCATCTGCACCGAGTCATAATCCTCACCCTCCTGAACTATTGGCTCCGCTGACGTTGTTCGCCTTGTCGCTGTTGGCCGCAGGCGAATCCCAAGCCGAGCCGCAAGTACGTTGTCGGGTATCACCTCTGGATGTCCCAAGGTCATGTCCCTGAAGCTGACATCCATGTCAATGGACGAGTCGTGTACTTTTCGGGATATACCAATCGTTTCAACGATGTTCAGTTTAGGCCCACCCAGGAAGCTCAAGTAGCTGAATACATCCTTGTCGCCAGCAAGGAACATCCTCATGCGATTCTGGAAATATAACAGGGGTAGTTCATCGTTGGCTATGTTCAGGCCGGAAGCCCTTTGAACAGCCATTGCTGCCCTGTAATAAATGTCCTTAAAGAATCGCGTGAGCTTTTGGGAAATCTTCTGAGCCTCCGTGGGGTCGAACCCTTCCTGCTGCAAGTTGATTGAGGTTGTCTCAGCAAGCCGCTCCTCCTGCACCACCTCCGCTGCATTTACTCCTTCAGGTATCGCCATCGTGAAGCCCTCCAGTTGAAGGGACTTGTCACTCATGTTGTTTATGGCGCGGTGAATTGCCTCGCGTACATGCACCGACTCGTTGGCGAACACGGCGTGGGCCACCTCATGCAACAGAACTCTTATCGTTTCGCTACTGGGGCTTGCTGCGTCTGCAAGGGCCAGCCTGATCATCTGATAGGCGTTGGCATACGCACCATACTCGCCCTCCATCTTGGCCGTTTCGGTTTCGAAAATCTCTATGTTCAACCCTCTGGCAACAGCCGCCCTAATAATAGCGTCGAACAAAGCCTTTGCTTTTTTCTTGGTGGCAAGATTACTCGCCTCTTCCCGGCTTGTTTCGGGTTGAACTGGGCGTTGCCTTGTTTCTGTATCAGTTGAGGCAGGCGGGGAGTCTTCCGCCTTTGCCTTTGCAATTGTTTCAGCGAACGCAGCGTCAAAATCGTTTCTGTTTGCGAACGGGGTATAATCCTTAACATTGGCGTCTGCTGTAGTCAGGATGCTTGCGACTGGAACATAGCCTTGCTCTAGGGCAGTTTTAAGTTTCAGCTTTCCACTGTCTGGAGCAGCAACCCAGACTTCACCGCCCTCCTTCCATGTTTTTGCTGCATAAACCTCTCCTGTGTCGGGGTCTAGCAGTGCTGTTATCCTTCTTGAATCTCTCTTGGACAACCCCTTGCCATCCTTCTTCTTCCCCGCCCTTTGCGTTAGTATGTTGCCTAACGCATCAAGTTCATCTTTTAACCGATCCCAAATATCACTTGTTATATCCAGAAAAGACCTAACCTTGACGCCCTTTGGGGTTGATAGCCTTTTATCAGCCAAGCTGGACTTTGGTTCATCTGCAACATGGCTGGCATTAACAGGATCTCCCTGCTTCTTCTCTTCTTCCTTGGCTTCTTTCTCGTTGGCTTCGGCCTGTTGCTCGGCATCCATTTGCTTCGCAATTTTCTCAGCAGCTTTCTTTTCCTTAGCTTCTTTTTGTTCCTGCTTCCTCTGTAGGTTCTTCGCGGCCTGCTCCGTTGCCTTATCAGCATCCTGACGAGCTTTCCACACAGATGCCAAAGCTGTTTCAGCGGTTCGCCTTTCACCTTCCCTTTGAACAGAGGCTTCCCTGGCTTTCCTCAGTCGTTCATTGAGTAGTTCCAGTTTCTTTTCGTCTTCCGACTTCTGTACCCGTAGCCTCTCTGACTCGCGAGCGTCATCCTCTTGTTGCCACTTCTCATCACGTTCCCTGTTGCGAACCGCCTCCGCACCTGTTGACTCTGGAAGCAGGCCAACAGTCTCGCGATCATCATCGACGGGTGCTGGCTCCTCTTCTGGCTGCGGCTCCAGTAGCCCAAGCTGCTCGTCGAGCAGGCTCTTAACCTCAACCTCTTCGCCAGCCATAGACAGGCTGGTTGCCTGGTCTGGCCTTGCCCCCTTCCTGGCTGCCTTTAGTTTTTCAACCAGTTGAGCGAGTAGGTATTTTTTAATCTTCGGCGTGAGCCTTGTGGCGTTGACCTTTTTAATCTGCTCCTTGATGAAGTTGACATACTCCTCGTCTACATCTTTCCCCTCATCTTCCTTTGGCGATTCAATGCGGAAACCCTGTTCGTCCAGGGCTTTCTTCCTTTCGGCTAGGTAAAATTTTAACAGGATTCTGTTGCTGAAGATGCCGCTCGCGGCGATCTCCTTCTTGGCTTCCTCGTCACCGGCAAGTTCACGCTGAATAAGCTCAATGATCTTCGCCTTCTCCTCTTCGGTGGGTGAATAAATCTCCTCAAGCACCTCTTCGGAGGGAGGGGGGATGTCAGGGGCGTCCGGCCTAGACTTCTCTGTGTCTGCCTCTGTTTTGGCTGACCTGTTTGCCGCTGCACCAAAAGAACCCAAACCGCCAGCCGCAGCACCAACTACCACCGCCCTGTCTATCCTCCCTTTTTCATCGTCGGTCAGGTCGGAATAGAACTGCATCGGGGCAAACCAATTGCCAGTCTGCTTGTAGTGTTCGCTTGTCTTGTCACCATATTTCTCGGCAGCAATGTTCACCAGTTCCTGAAACCCCTCGGTAGCCCCCTCTGCCGGAATTGTAATCGCTGCCTGTGTGGCCAAGCGTCCGACATACCCATTGAACCGCCGCTTGACATGCTCTTTGGCGAGCTTTCCTTTCACCGTTTTGGCCAATGCATCAATGACGCCTGACCTTGACATGATGTATGAAGGCAGGAATGTGTCGGGAACCGCTGCGACCAACCCGCCCACAAGGGCGATGTCCATTGCATCATCAGGATCGACGTTGGGGTTACTTGCTAGGCTGTTATAGATTTCACCAGACGATAGACCGTAGCTGTTGAGCGTGGTCGCCAAAGTCCCGCCAAGCTTGCCTCCCGCCGCTTTCATCTGGGCCTTGACCATGTCTCTGCCTGGGCCTTTGCCGGACAGGGCTGTCTTGAGCAGGACGGATTTCAGCTTGTCATCGGTAAGTGTTTTTACGCCAATCTCTTTGGCGAGGTTTTTCCTTACCAGTTCCCTTACTTCTTTCTTGAGAAGGTTTTTGACAGAGTTCTTCGCAAAGAACCCACCGATTCCGCCAGCGACAGTACCAGGCCCAGGAGCAGCAGAAGACCCAACCAAAGCGCCAGCAGCGGCAACCCCAAGAGACTCAACAAGGGATGGAACGGCTTCTCCGAGTACTGATGACGAGTAGAGCAGTCCTTCATATAGCCCGTCTACGTCCTCCCATTCCCCCTCGGCTGCTGCGAGCGACACATCTGAGGCTGACTCGCCCACTCCCATCGCCTGCATTAGCAGCCAATCCCGCCCCCCTTCCCAGCCAATCACATCCGCTCCCAAGGCTGCACCGCCAAGGGCCGTTTCCCCAAGCCCGATTGTGGTTCGTTTGACGGACTTCCATGCTTCTCCCCCTATGCCGGGAGGGTTGAAGTGGTTGTAGAGATCAACATCTTCTTTGCGCCGCTGCTTGACGAATTGACCGTATGCATCAGGGTACTGTTGTTTTATTGCAGCTTCACCGTGCTGGCGGACGAACCCCCCCAAAATACTCTGGTCACTGATGCTTTCATCAGGATACCGGCTCCGGTAATGGTCTACTAGCTGGTTTGGCATGGATCACTTACGGCCTAGAACTTCTGAATGGTTGATTCCCCTCTTAATCGCTCCCGCTCTTCTTGGCTTAATGTTCTTGGGTCAACCCACAATTTACCTAGAATGTTCTTCTCGGCCTGTTCTCCTGCCGACAGTGGCCGCAGTGGCCGGTTGCCTGAAGTAACTCCACTGTAACCGGGGTCACCCCCCTCAAGAGGGGAGGGTTTAATGTTAGACTGGTTGACCCTGAAGATCATGTTTTCAATATCATTCAATCGAACATGATGCCTCTTCATTGAATCCTCGACTTGGCTCAGATTTGCGGCAGCACCGCCAAATCTAATCATCCTGTCTCTTATGTCGCCCTGCCTCTCAAGCCTTGATGTCAGGTCTTCGCGTTCAGCTTGCAACTCACCCAAGTCCTCTGTAGGTGGCATAAAGTTGTAGCCAGCACTCGGTGCTGCGCCGCTCCCGTACCCCCCTGCTTCTGGGCTGTCTGGAGCAGCCGGTGAACCTCTTGGCGGGGCGAACGGAGCAGGAGTTCCCTGACTCGCGGGAGCGGTGGCGGGTGTTGGAACCGGCACAGCCTCTGGAGTCGGAGTCGGGGCGACTGGGGTATTGGTTGCAGGAGTGCCGGTGTTCGTGGGCAGGGCGTATCTACTGTTCAGCGCATTGTTTCCAACGCCGTCAACCACAACCTTCTTGAACTGGCTTGTGGCAGCTTCAGGATCCTCAAGTCCCACCCCTGGATTCAACTTTTGAATTCTCTCCATGTCTGCTTTTATAATCGATTCTTGAGACATTAACTGGCGAAGCTTGTCGGAATAAGTCACGGCATTCCTGTCTTTAAGCTCTTCGGCCACTTGGCCCATTAGCAACTCCACCCTCTGCCTCCTCCCTTCGTCATTGCCGGTGATTTGAGCAAGCCTCCCAAGCCCTCCCGCTCGCAGTGACTCTACTAGTTCATCGCTCAGTTGCCATTCTATCCGAAGCTTCGGAATCAAAGCTTCTATAATTGCATCCTCTTCTGGGCCGTTGGCGTGTTTTTGTATCAACTGCCCTATCTCCTTGTAGATATTTGCCCGTTGTTCTGCGCGAACATTATAGGTTTCGTGAATCTTTGGATTTAGTTTAGCGAAAGCATCGCGCTGCCTCTTCTTTGTTTTCTCCATTTCCTCTGGGGCATTATCATAAAGGTGTTTATATACCTCCTCGATGGGAACGCTTGGGTCAGTCGCTCCAACAAGGCCAGTCTGTGCCGCCCTGAGTCTCATCTCCTTCTCGTCCTGTTCAACAGCCCAGCCTCTGTCGGCAAGTTGAGCCATGCGTCCGCGATACCACTGCCAGTCGCTTTCTGTCGCCTGCCAGTTCTGGCTAGCCACCCGCTGTGAGGCGGCAAAACCACGCGACTCTTTTGCTGCCTCCTTGGCGGCGGCGGTCTGCATGTTGAATCGTTCGATCCAGTCCTGTCGCGCCTCGTCTCTTCTACGCTGGTCGTCTGCCAGTTTTCTTTGGCGAGTAAGCTTGTCGGCCTGAACGGCCACCCTGTCGCTTGACATCCCGATCCAAGGAGCGGCTGCTTGCTGCACTCCCCGTCTTGCCTGTTCAAATACTTCTGATTCCGTGGCCATCTATTTGCCCTTCGCTTTATTTAGTGCTGACTCAAGCTCTCGCTGCATCTCCTGATACTCTTTAATGAGAGCTTGAATCCGTCTGTTAGATTCATCTTCGCTTGTTTTAGCAGCTTCCTTCTTTTGTTTCTCGGTTCCTGGTGCAACTGCGTTTTGAAACTCCTTTTGGTAAGTGTCTGACCTTAACAGTTCATCATCAGCGAACCATCGTTCAGCCAGCAAGTTCCCCTCTTCATCCTTAATTCTCCCAAGTAAATCTATTTCCTGATCGATGTCCTTAATATAAAGGTGACGGGGCAAGGGGATTTGAGCATTTAACAGGTTTTGAATATAGTTCTGTAAATCATCCTTGTACTCGACCATCATTACCTGACGTTCAGGTGCTGCGGCCACTTTGGGGACAGTGGGTTTTTTCTCGGCAGGCGGCGGTGGTGGTTCCTCCTTTGGGGCGGGTCTTGGTTTGCTCAACTCCTCCTCGAGCTTGCGCCTCTTCTCTTGGAGCCTAGCCCACTCAGCTTCATCCGCCCTCGCTCGCTCCCTGTGCCGCTCTATTGTTGCACCAATATTTTCCTCGGCGGCGTTCAGGCCCACTTCAGCTTGGCCTAGTCTTGCCAGATAAGGGTCTATCTCCTCCGCGATGCTTGGCGGTTCCGGTTCCGGTTCAGGCATACGCGCCTGGTAGTTCGATGCCCGTGCAAGCGGGTGAACATACCCTTCTTCAAATACCTCCTTGCCCTCTGCATAGGCGGCTTCTTCTGGTGCGTAGTAAATGTTTTTCTCGCCACGGCTAGGCATCCGCCTGCTCATGGCCATCAATCTTGAACCGCCTTTTTGTCGTCTAGGCATTGCTAAATAGATCCGAAGTCAAAGCCAGGGCCTACCTCTGCTGCCGTTGCGGGAATTGAAGCCCCAGTTGCATCCATGCCATAGTAAGTTGGCTGGTTCATAAAGCTCTGCTGCTGCATCATATCCAGCATTTGATTGTTTCGGGCATACTGCCCAATGGCTCCCGCTGCCCCAGCGATACCTCCAGCTAACGCAGAACCGGATGTATCTACACCTGGTGCTGGCATGGGTGTCGCACGAAATGTTCCCGGCGAAATCTCAAAGGGTTGCAACGCGGAGTACTGCTGCCCCACTTGCTGAACCAGTTCATTGTATGGCCGCTGTTGGGAGGCTATCTGCATGGCGGCAATCGAGTCAGCAAGCTGCGGGTTATCCATTTGCAACTGGTAGGCACTCTCAGATATACCGGCCCGTCTGTTGGCGTCAGCCAGATTAGCTGCGGCAAGTGCTGCGGCCTGTTGTTGTGCGGCATCCTGCCTGACTGAGGCTGCTGCCAGTTGTTGTCCAAGGTTTGCTCGCCCTGAGATACCGGCCATCGCATCCCTTGCTCGCTGTTGGTTTAATTGGTGAGCCAATGCCAGTTCAGCAGACTGGCCTATGGTTCTGGCCTGTGCCTGTTCTGCCTCGGCTATCGGTGCGACATTCTCCAGCCGTTGCCGCTCATAGTCGCTGACTCCCCCTATCCCTTCGTATATCCCGCGAAGGGTATCCAGGCCCTTCTTGCGTAAAGGTTCTTCCTTGGCGTAAATATCCTGATACTCCTCATATCTCTCCTTCGGCGTTCTATCAAGCGGAATGGCAAATACATCCGCAGCCTGAGTTCCAGCGATAGGCTCTATAAGCCTGCCCTTGGAATCCTTCATGTACAACGGAAGCTTGGCGCTGCCTTTTGAGCCACGCCCCTCCTGAAACATCCTGAGATTAAACTCCCTGTCCAGGGTCGCCGTGCGGAAAGCGTCCCTGCGGCCCTTTTTGGCTTCTTTTCCCGCCTTAGACGCACCGTACATTGACGCCCCAGCACCGGCCACCGCCGCAACTGCCGTTGTTACTGCTGCCATTTAATTTCCTTTCTCATCATTCAAATCTTTACTGTAGAAAACCTCCAATGGTTCGTAGCCGCACTTGCGGTAATAACGCTCCAGCTTGTCTGCCTTTAGCTTTGCCAAATGTACCATGTAAATCCTCTCGCACCCGCGTTTTTTTGCCTCTACCTCCAACGCCTTGTGCAACTTGATGCCCTGCCTCCGGTGGTCAGGGTCAACGTACCAAAACATTTCCGTGCAAATCAGATCGTCTGTTATGAAATCCTCGCTAATCATTGCCCCTATCGTTCCCAAAACCTTCTCACCATTAACGAGCGTGAGGCACAGGGCAAACCCGTTGTCCACATGCCTCCGCAATCCTGTGGAGAAATTGCGGGGCAAGCCCTTCATCCCGCCCTCCACAAAAAACTTCTCACACAATTTGTCCAACTGTGCGAAGTCGGAGTCAGTTGCTTCTCTCACGGTCATAGAATATAACCCAGATCAAACGCGCATTTGTCTTCTTGTTGCCAAAAGCCTCACGCGGGTAGCGGCTATGGAAAATGTTTGCCGGATAGGTGACAAAGCGGTTGAATTTCATGCCGACAAACCCTGTCATCTCCCAAGGCTCCTCCCTCAACCACTCCTGCTGCATCTCCTCCTTGAATTTCGGGATATCGACAAGCTTCTCAGTAAGCTCCTCATCTGTCGGCATAGCGTCCCAGCCTCCGTTTCTGTGCTTCCAGAGTGCGGTTCCGCCAAAGCAGTCTTTTGGCTTGTTCAGATAAAGAACCCCGGCATATTCCGCGCAGAGAAGATCAGAGTGTACAAACTGCCGGGAAGTCTCCGTTGCGTAGTTGATTCTGTAAAACGACAGTTTCTCTCTTATCCTAAAGCCGGTCAGTTTTGCGATTTCTTCAGAGAGATTAGGCTTATGATCAAGCCCTATGCCGGTATATTCAATGCCGTCTGGGCCAACCCTTGGTTCGAAGTCTGCCGTCAAGGCTTTCTCCCTCAGAGCCTGTGCGCCAAGGGCGAAGTTGTCAGCAACTCGCAAGTTAACATCCAAAATTAATAATGGCCCATCACTTTAAACCCTATCATTGGAGAGCCGGTTGTGTCGGAAGTGAAGAAAACCCTAAACCTATACTGATCGCTCTCGATCCTTGGGGCGGTAACCGTGGAGGTCATTACCCCTTTGGCCGTGCCGGATTGATCGCCCGTTTCATGTGACCACAGAGGAACGTATTTGTCTGTTGATGTGTTGTACATCGACACACCACCAATCCTCGAATCATATTGACGCAACTGGACGTTCAGCATCAGCCCTGAGATTTTCGCCACATCGTCTCCTCCCCCTGCATTGGTTAACTTGGTGTTGTCAAAAACCAAATCCACATACTTGTGGTTGTTGCTGAAAGTATTATAGACCGGAAATGTTTCATCAGTAAGATTGGTTCCCAGATCAAGGAACAGGCTGTCCTGTTCCGCCCAAGTCTCAGTTGTTCCATCGGAAACGGTGACAGTCACACTGGCATCGTCTGCATCTGTTCCGTATGCCTCATTTTTGTACGCTACAAACCAATACGGAGTAGCGTGTGGATAGAATTCTGCCTCGGCAATAGTTGGAGTGTAGAACTCCAGCTTGTTGTCTGCGCTTACGCGCAGGAGTTGTCCTTCACTTCCAACAGGCAGGCCCACCTGATTCCCTAACTGGCTTATTACCTGGAACGCACTCAGGGTGCTGTCATATCGAGCTTCTACTATTTGGCCAGCGAGAATGTCGCCTGTTTCTAGGGCAACGTCCTTTCGTTTGTTCAACGGTTTTGCCCCCACCGAATTCACATTCAGCGATGCAGCGTCCTCGTTGGTCGTGTTTGCCTTGAACGAAACCACCAGGCCGTCTGTATATTCGGTTATGGCTGGGGTGAGGGTAATAGCATAATCGTCTGTAGTGCCGGAGTCTGTCGCATAATAAACAGCATCCGCTTTTAGGCTGGTGGCGGTTAGGCTGTTCTTTAACGTGCCGTCCTGATTGAATGAGGTGTTGTAGAGAGCCTCAAGACCGTTTGAAAAGTCTCGAAGCACCTCAAAGTTGCCGTCTACCTGTGTCGATGTAAGAGCCACCGATAGATCCTTTCGGAATGTTAAATCTGCTGCTGGCATTATGTTGTCCTAATGAGTGATTCTGTGTCGATTCTTGCGGCATCGAATGTGCGTCCACTAAACTGCACATCAATCATGCCGCTTGCTTTAATTTCATCCTGAAATAAATGTTGTCTAAAGTAACAGGGGATAAGGCTCTTCGCTTCAGCATCCTCAAGCGTTTTGCTTCCCAGCAAGGACGGGGCTTCCGCTTCGTTTCTCGTTCCATATATGTTTACTGTTACCTCTGGATTACCCGCCGTCTTGCTGCTCAAGTGCAGGACGTATCCCCTCAAGTCCTTTTCATCCAAAGCGTTTCCGAAGTCCGTAAGCCCGAATTTCAACAGGCTGTCGTAAGCGGATTTGTCCGCCCCTGAACGCCTGTAGTAAATTGATTTACCCGCAGTGCCGGAGTCGCCCCACTTGAGGCTCTTGTCCACCTTGCCGTAGGTGAACACAACCCCGCTTGTGTCCGCTATCAAGAACCAGTCCTCTGACTCCTCTGCCACAAGCTCCACCTCCGGCTTTTTAACGCTGGCCGCTGCGGTGGCTGCAATATCGGTAGTGCTGAATGTTCCATAACGATAGTCGTAGCAAAGAACCTTGTCGGCTGACCCCGTGCCAACAACCCACACCTCCTGTGTTGGCGTGTTGTGGACGGAGTAAATCTTTTCGGTGTCCTCGATCTTGGCCGTGTCATAGAAACTATTGGACATGGCATCGGCGGATGGAATCGCCCTTGGGATGCGTGAAGATAAGTCGAACTCGTAAAACGAAGAACGCCCTGCATAAACATGCTCGCGTCCGTTTATGTCAACAAGGGTATGCCTGTAGTAAAGGCTCTTCCCTCCTGGGATTTTCAGCTTCGTGACGTTAAACGGAGACGTTGTGCTGCCCGTGTACTCCATCAGATAAATGGCCGTGTCCCGGTAGACAACAAGGTTGCCCTGCAACTCTGCCATTTTGAGAATCCCGCTGCCGTCGTCTTGTATGTCGTCGTATCCTATAACGCTGCCAATAGAAGTAGTTGGCTGAACGGTTGCGCTGGTCACGGTGGTGGCCGCATTCTCAGAAAGCCTGACCTTCGCCCCTGCGTGTTCAATCAGGGATATTGTGGCAGTAAGATTGCCCCCGTTAACCCCGGCACCCGTTATCGTAAGGGAGTCACCGCTTGTCAGGGATTTCGCAGGCCACCCAAGAGTCAGGGCGTTGTCGCCAGCATCAATGGAACCCTTCAGCACAACCCCCCACTCATCTGGGTAATCGGGCAGGCTCCAGATCATTCGGTACTGCCGCCGTGTTGTTGGCGCACCATACGCCTTATATGAAGACGGGTTCTCGAGCCTAAAGGATCCTGATGTTACCGGAGCGTCCTGGTCTACAACAACCGCCGTTGCACTGACGAACTTTTTTATCTTCCTGCTCTCTCCGGTGTCCCACAAAAGGTACTGCCCAACCATGTTGGACGAAAAATAATCTGCTGATGATGTGACCGTATAACTTCCGGTGGCATCTGTTTCGTCAACCAGGAAAAAGGCCATGTCGGTTATAGCACTAGTCGGGGCAGTATCCACTTGCACTGTAGTTCCGCTGCCCCCAATGACCTTGGTCTTAAACCCGTTTATGAACCGGACGTATTTTCCAACATCGGCAACATCAAAGAACGCAGTCGTTGCGGTGATGTCCTTTGTACCACTCACCATGCTTGCCACCGCTGGCCGACTGAAACCCGAGCCAACCTGTGCCGCTGTAACGGATGCCGCCTTGGCTGACATCAGCGTGGTCAAGGCCGCTGGTTCAATTTCGCTAACGTCGCCGCATATCAGAATGCCGTTGTATGAGGCAATGGTTCCCACATGGCTGATGCCCTGTTCGCGCATCTCATAGATGGGACGAGCGGTGTCCCACTCAAGCCGGTAGATGTGAGGCAGATCGACGCCATTGTTGAATACGGTGTAGCCATTAATGTTTACGGCTTCCCATCTGTTGCCCTTCTCGCTGAAGCCGCTCCCTATTTCAACCCAGTCACCCGCTGCGGATTCGGCGTAGTCATCAGCGTAGTCCGTTGCGTAACCGGCGTTGGATGAACGAAATCGGTACAGTTTTGTTTTTGTACCGGCAACAACAGCGGTCTTACCGTTTGGGCGACGAGCGGAATGGAGAAGGTTTATTTCCTCTCCCGCATCTATGCCGCCGGGATAAGGCTGGGTTCCCAAGTCACGCTCCTGATTCCCCCAGAACCAGTCGTACCCCTCCCTCTTTATCTCTCTGTCCAGATCGCGCCGCCAGTCCCTCTTTACTGTGTAATTCTCAACCCCAGCCTCGGCTTCGGAAACCCTGGAAAGGAGTTCTCCGCCTTGACTTGGCTTGACAGTTACACTTCTAAATCGGGGCATTACGGTACAATGTAAGGTATCCCTGTGGCCGTAATAAATGTGCGGCCAGATTCGAGGATGTTACCGCCCTCGTCCCTCGGAATCATGTGGCCACGTTCATCGTCCACCACCCCGAACAAAATGAGATCGCCGGTTAGTGTATCCCCATTGGAGGCTGTTCCTGAAGTCAGGGTGAGAACCCCTCCACCCTCAAACATTATCTTGTCACCAGTAACGGCAGTGGTTCCATGTGTGCTGTCAACGGTTATGTCAACCCCAGTCCCTACTGCCTCTGACGTTTCATTAACCTTGAAGTATTTCGTGTTAGTCGGTAGATCCAGTTTCTTTTCATTGGAATACGTTTGCCCCTCCTCGGCTTGGAGGTGAAAACTTGAATAGGAAGGCACTCCCCCTATTAGCCACTGGCCGTCACCACGGTTGGAGTCTGCTATGCAATGCAGCAGAACCTTTTTGTTTTCTGCGGAGGCGGTTGTAGGGAGAACGGTGATGGCATCCGAGAGAACACCCGTTGAGTTGTTCACAAGTTTTTCAGATCGACGCACAAGGCCAAAGCCCGTTGCGTTCCCAGATGGAGAGGTGCTGGCCTGATCAACATATGTGATCTGTGTGGAGGTGGCGTTGGTAACCTGTGCTTTGACCACGTTATAATATGTGGGAGTCATCCCAGTTACCGTAACCTTGTCAGCGGTGGATATGCCATGTCCTGACGGGAGGGTTAGTGTGAGGTTTTCCCCTGAGTAGGTTCCGGCGGTTGGGGTAAACCCTTC